>Ga0222709_1000102_pt1 | contig 34465 bp, 29 predicted proteins | sample AntAcemetage1692_FD_179822 | JGI IMG/M metagenome (GOLD analysis project Ga0222709, IMG submission 179822) | Saline water microbial communities from Ace Lake, Antarctica - #1692 | ecosystem: Environmental > Aquatic > Non-marine Saline and Alkaline > Saline | place: Antarctica: Ace Lake...
ATTTGTCCGTAACTTTCGATAAAGTTGTTCATTTGTGTTTAGATGATTGCTAGTCAAATAAATATACGGCTTTTAGTAGCCAAAATGAACAGCTCTTTTCAATATTCTACAAATGCACCACGAGTTAATTTTATATATTTATAGCCCACTGGTAAAGATACTATCTTATCAACCAAAATTGGCGTTTATATTACTTGAACTACTTAATATATTACCTCCAAGGCTTGTTCATAAAAAATAACCGTTGTGCGGTGACTCAATTATCACGTTGATTGCGTTGCCCCTGCAATCGAAATGCTCCGTACAGACTGTGCATTCGAAATTTTCATGAACAAACCCTGTGTATTACCTCTACGAGGCTTACAAATCCAAACACTTAAAATTTAACTCCTCGAAGAAGTGGGTTTCATTCTCGACAAAATCAGGTTAAAAAACAAGGTAAGTAGGTGAGTGGCTGCTTTGCTAAGTGAAAATATAGAATTGGGAAATCGTCAAATTCTTCACTCCTTCGGATATGATAACCTTTTTGCCACTTCCATAGAATCGGTCTCAATTGTGCCACCGTTGAAGATATAAATCATGTCTTTGAGAAATTTATCGCCGTTACTTTCTGATGTAAAATTACTGACAAACATAGAAATGTAGTAGCTACCTTGTTCACTGTCTTCAACTGTGGCGATGAATCCTTTGGAGAGTCTCGTATTCTCTGAGATGCCCGCTACATCGCCACCTTTAATACCAAAAGCCCCATTTTTTTGAGCGTTCTGCTTCAGCTGTTCCATTAACCAATCTTTGTTTTTGAATTTCTTTTCGGAGCGAACTCGCTTCATTAAATGCATCATATCTCCCGCCGTCACGAAGTTTGTGGTTCCGGCACGTTCGTTTTTCAACGAATCCACCAGAGGTTTTCTGATATAGGTATTAGACAAGTTTTTACCTCGCAGCCGGGACACAATTCTCTGGTAACCAACAGTTTCTAACAAAATATTTGCGGCAGCATTATCGTTAAACACCATAGATGCTTCTACTACTTTTTCCAGCGTGAATTCCTTTCCAACATCTTCTGGCCCAAAAAAACCGTCCTTGTTCTGTTTGATACGGTCTGCGGTAATTTTAACCGTTTTATCTAAGTCTAACTCCTTCCTCTTTACTTGCCAGAGCACTTCGTACACGATGGGAAATTTTATGACGTCAATAGACGAAATTGGTAAATTGGCGTTTCGATAATACTGCTTAAATGAATTATCAATCGATTGAAAACAGACGTGAAACATTCCGTCCTGCAAATTATCTTTGATGTATATATCCATTCGGTTGGGCCAATACGGATCTTGTACTACAGGTGCTGGAATTGCCGCAATTAACCCCACAAATAGCAAAGGGATAAGCAAACGCCTGCCCAGTCTAGTGATAGAGTTACCAAGCATATCTTCTTGATTCAAAATGTATAGTGGTCGGTTTATTGAAAAATTACGGCAATGATTATACCATTGCGTCAACATTTGGCGGTTGGCTTCAGTTGACTATTATAGTTTAAAAGGTTCAAACAAATTTACTCATATTTTTGAAAATGTTATACATCGCCTACGATTCCATATACTGCCATTCACTTCCCGAGGGGCATCGTTTTCCGATGTTGAAGTACGAGCTCATTCCCGAACAACTCATGTACGAAGGTACCTGCACACCCGATAACTTCTTTTCACCGAAAAATTTCATGTCAGACGATGAGCTGACAAAATTTATTTTGATGGCACACACACAAGGGTATCTCGGCGATCTGCTCAATGTGCGTATTGCCCCAAAGATGGAACGGCGAATCGGATTTCCGGTTACAAGAAAACTGGTAGAACGTGAGTTAGTCATAACCAAAGGTACAATTCAATGTTGTCATCATGCATTTAAAAACGGCTTAGCAATGAACATAGCCGGTGGTACTCACCACGCTTACCCTGATAAAGGAGAAGGCTTTTGCTTATTGAATGATGTGGGTGTGGCGAGCCACTATTTACTTTCTGAGGGATTAGCAAAGAAAATACTCATAATCGATTTAGACGTTCATCAAGGAAACGGAACCGCTGTGATGTTTCAAGATAACCCGCAGATCTTTACATTTTCAATGCATGGAGGCGAAAATTATCCGTTAAAAAAAGAAACCTCGGACGTAGATATTCCCTTGCCCACTTACACAACAGACAACGCGTATTTAGATGCATTATACGGTGCCTTACCAGATTTGATAAAAAACGTAGAACCGGATTTCCTGTTCTACGTTTCGGGAGTAGACATTCTTGAATCAGACAAATTAGGGAAACTAAGCGTCAGTATTCAAGGTTGTAAAACTCGGGATGAGTTCGTTTTTAAAACCGCTTATGAGGCGGAATTACCCATTGTGGTGACCATGGGGGGCGGTTATTCGCCCCGCATCGCGGATATTGTAGAGGCTCATTGCAACACCTTTCGAGTTGCTGAACTTATGTACCGTGACCTCACGATGCCGTGAGATAATCTACCATTGCCATATTAATTGCGTGTTCTGAGCCAATTCCTTCTTTAAGATAGAAAAGGCACGACTTGATGAACAGGAGTTCTTCTTCCTTTTGAAAAGAAATCCCGCTACTAACCATCATCAGCTCATCAATATAGCTAGCGGGTATCGTAACTTCGTTTTGTAAATGATTCAATGCCAAGTAAGAGTTAAGTTTTGTACTTTACCTAGCAGCAAAAAAAGTGCCTTTTTTTGCTCGAAAAAATAAAACCGCATAAATCCTTAATCAGTAGCACCTTATGATAAAACTGTTACGTTAATACATGAAACTGGCATGATTTTTAGCAAGGGGAAATTTCGAAATATTTAGCTATTTTTGTTGTCCTGAAAGTCAAGAACTTTCTTGCTAAATTTGCCAAAAAGATGAAAAAGTTTCTTTTATTATTTATTTACTTCACTTTATATGAAAATATATCACTCGCACAACAACATTCTGAAATGGCGGTTAAATCAGTAATCGACCAATTATTTGACGGAATACGAGGAAATGACTCCCTACTCATAAAAGCTACTTTTCACGAAGGCTGTACGCTCCAAACCATTCAAAATAATGAAGAAGGAAAAGTAGTGGTGGACAAAAGCAATATGACCGCTTTTATCACCGCCGTTGGAACAAAACGAGAAGGCAAACAACTGGACGAACGAATTAGCGGCTACGATATAAAGATTGATGGTGACATGGCAATTGCCTGGACTCCGTATTCATTTTATATTAGTAACGTGTTCAGTCATTGCGGAGTGAATGCGTTTACGCTTATTTACCAGTCAGATAAATGGAAAATTCTGAGCATTACTGATACCCGAAGGAAAAACGACTGCAAATAATATAGACTTTCGATAATTGGATATTGATTGATGCCAGAGAATAAACAACACTCAATTTTAAATAAAATAACCCTTAAAGTATATGATTAAATTGTTCTCAATAGCTATTACGGCAATCTTACTTTCAGCGTGTTTGAAAGACAAGGACAACTTCCGTAACCAAGAAAATAATGAGGAGTTGACCACCATTTACGAGAATTATTACGAAGGTTATCTCAAACTAAACCCGCTGGAAGCCACTGGGCAAGGAGATAACCGCTACAACGATCAGTTACCGATTGATATCTCAACGGAGTACCGAAGTGAAAAGCTCATATTTTACCAAAAATACCTGAATGAACTCCTTGATATAAACCGGGAAGAACTGAACGCTAACGATAAAATCACGTACGACACGTTTCGATATTCGTTAAAAAATGGCATCAACGAGCTGGGCTTTAACACACACTTAATACCTTTTGACCAGTTTTGGGGACTTCCCCTAACACTAGGACAATTAGGAAGTGGCGACGGTTCGCAACCATTCAAGACCGTAGAAGATTACGAGAAATGGCTGAAGCGGCTCAATAAGTTTTCGGCATGGGCGGATACCGCCATCGTGAATTTTAAACAGGGAATGATCGAAGATTATGTACTGCCGAAAAGTTTGGTGTTGAAAATGATTCCGCAAATGGAAGATTTTGTGGTGGAAGACCCAACACAAAGCTTGTTTTACGGCCCGATAAATAAACTCCCCGAAAGCTTTTCAGAGTCTGATAAAATCAATCTAACGGGAATGTACAAAAAGACGATTCGGGAAGAAGTAATTCCGGCATACAAGAAGCTGCACGATTTTCTAAAAGACGATTACTTTTATCGGGCCCGTTCTTCCTCTGGCATCGCCGACGTTCCGCAGGGAAACGAATATTATAAGCACCTCATCACACAATGGACGACTACGCAGCTAACGCCCGACGAAATTTATCAAACCGGAATTGACGAGGTAGCCCGCATTACCGCAGAAATGGAAAAGGTAAAAACCGAGGTTGGATTTAAGGGAGAATTAAAAGACTTTTTCGCTTATCTAAAAACAGATAAAAAGTTCTATCCGTATCAAACGCCGGAACAGGTCATCGCCGCTTTTGAAGAAATTCACCAAAAGGTAATTCCCAACGTCGAAAAGATTTTCACAAAAAGTCCGAAAACGGCTTTTGAAATCAGGCAGACGGAAGCTTTTAGGGAAGCAACTGCGAGTGCCGAATATAATCAAGGAACACCTGACGGTTCCCGACCAGGCATTTTCTATATCCCCATTCTTGATGCCCGCAAATTTAATATTACTTCGGGAATGGAATCGCTCTTTTTACACGAAGCAATCCCTGGACATCATTATCAGGTTTCTTTGCAGCAAGAGAATATGAAACTGCCTAAGTTTATGCGGTTTGGCTGGTACGGGGCTTACGGCGAAGGCTGGGCGTTATACTGTGAATCTTTGGGTAAAGAACTTGGACTTTACACGGACCCGTATCAATATATGGGAGCTTTAGGGGACGAAATGCATCGGGCAATTCGCTTAGTGGTTGATGTGGGTTTGCACAGCAAAGCGTGGACTCGCGAAGAAGCAATTGCGTACATGCTCAAAAACGAACCCGCCATTCCTGAATACGTCACCATGGAAATCGAACGCTACATGGCGATTCCAGGACAAGCACTATCTTACAAAGTTGGACAGTTAAAAATCATCGAACTCAGAAAAAAATACGAAAAAAAGTTAGGCAAAAAATTCAGCCTCGCTGCTTTCCACGACGAACTCCTCAGCGACGGCTGTCTTCCCCTCGAAGTCCTCGAACGCAAAATGGACGCCTGGGCGAAAGCAATGATGGGTGTTTAGTAGCATTGGAAAATGTAAAAAAACAACATAAAAAGCGTAGTACAACCTCTGTACTACGCTTTTTATTTATTAGACATTCGCTTCAAATCCCTTTACATTCGGCAGCGATTTTATTTAATCGGAAAACTAAATCGTCAACTTCTTTCCGATTATTTGACAATACAGACAATTCCTGAAAATCATCCACGTCGGAATCATCAAGATTGGCGTTTATAGTTAACTTTTTACCCAAGCTGAATTTGATATTGATATCTTCCGCCGGAACACCTAATTTGACTTCGTAGCGGTTGAGTTCATCCTGAATTTCGTAGAAAACATATTTCGATTTTGCCATATCCCACAAGACATCAATATTGAACTTGGCATCGCCTCCGCTAACGGAAGCCGCCATATTCAGGTCGCAATCGTTAAAAAAGAACTCAAGTTTTGTCGAGTTATCACCGTCAAAATCTGTAAAAACCATCTCACTCAGTTGAGCTGAAGCAATTCTTTTAAATGGTTCACTGCCTTTTTGGGCGAATGAAGTTGTACCGATTGACAGAGCAGTTAAAATTAAGGATAACTTTTTCATAATTATGTTTTAGTATATGTTTGAACGATAGATGTCACAACTGAAACGATGGTTGCTTACTAACTCATAATTTATTCAAATTGCCGAACGGGTAACTTAGATTCGCTGTTTTCAACGCAACGCAATATTTTCCGCTATGACCATTGACTTTTTAGAACACATTTACAAAAAGCACCAAGACACGCCCGCCGTTCCGCCAACGAAAGAAATTTCGGAGTGGGCATTGAAGATAATCAGGTTGCTTTATCCCGAAAAAACGAAAGACTTCTTCCGGAGTTTAAACGAGATTGAAGGCGAATTCTGGAATTTGGGAAACGAACTCAAAGACATTCTGAATGCCACCGATCAATGTAAAGCCTGCAACAACAAACAACGCTCAACAGACTTTATCGAGTGCATTCCTGAACTCTACAAAATCTTAAATACAGACGTACGTGCTATCATGGCGGGAGACCCCGCCGCGAAAAGTGAATTTGAAGTCATCCGGGCGTATCCCGGCTTTTTCGCCATTTCTATTTATCGGTTAGCCAATAAGTTACTGAAGCTCGATATTCCGTTAATTCCGAGAATACTGACTGAGTATGCCCATTCCCAAACGGGAATTGATATTCACCCAGGAGCGGAAATCGCCGAGTCATTCTTCATTGATCACGGAACCGGAATTGTTATCGGAGAAACCTCACAAATTGGTAAACACGTAAAACTTTATCAGGGAGTTACGTTGGGAGCATTGAGCGTTGAAAAGAAAATGGCGAATATCAAACGTCACCCTACCGTTGAAGATTACGTGGTAATCTATTCAGGAGCCACAATTTTAGGCGGCGAAACGGTCATCGGTGAACGAAGTATTATCGGTGGAAATACCTGGCTCACAAAAAGTGTCCCGCCCCACTCCACCGTTTATCACCGACCAGAGATTGAAGTTACTCAGCAAGCTGATTAATATCGATATTGGGTTATAGATATTCGGGTAGTTCAAAGTTAGTTGGATACCATCCACCTGACTCCTTATCAACTATCTCCTAACTCCTTCAAAATATGTTCAGTCACTTACGCAGCTATTTTAAAGACCGGCAAAGCTTGGCGGTCGGAGTAGCATTTTGGGCATTAGGTTTTATGTTTGGCAATTGGGCAACGCTCATTCCGAGTATGAAAATCAGGTACGGATTTGACGATGCCGAGTTGGGACTGCTACTGTTGGCAATTCCCGCCGGGGCCATCTCTTTCAATCCCGTTGCATCGCTGTTGATTAACAAAATCGGCATGAAGAAAACCCACTTTGGGGGTTTCGTGCTGTTAGGGGCTTGCTACACCTTGCCTTTCAGTATGCCCACTCCGCTTCTTTCGGCGATTGGATTATTACTGACAGGTATGAGTATTTCTATCTTAAACGTAGCAATGAATACCTGTGCTTCCGCCATTGAAATAAACCAAAAGACGAGCATTTTATCAACGTCTCACGGTATGTTCAGTATCGGCTTGATGATCGGTTCATTACTAACGGGAGCCGCGTTGGGCGTAGAAGTCTCCCCGCAATTTTTCATGTACGCCATGAGTACTTTAGTGATACTTTTGGCTTTACTGACACGGAAGCAAGTATTCAGCATTCACGAAGAAGAGATTAATAATTCTACTCTGGGTAACCCCAAATTCGTATTCCCCACGGGAATGTTCTTGCTAATTATTCTGATCAGCCTCTGCACTAATATCACCGAAGGAGCAATGGCAGACTGGACCGCCGTTTACATGCGGGAAATTGTACAAACTACGCCGTTTTTTATCGGCTGGGGCTTGGCAGGATATTCACTTTTCATGGCGTTAGGTCGCTTCTTAGGAGACGGAATCATTCCCCGATTCGGATTCAACAGAATCATCATCGTTGGGGGAGTTATTACCATTATAGGTTTAATAATTGCGTTAGCATTGCCGTTTACTTTCTCCGCCGTAGTGGGTTTCTCACTCGTTGGGGCGGGAGTATCGTGCGTTTCCCCCATACTTTACGGAAGTGCCACGCGGGTACCGGGAATGGCAAAGGGTGGTGGTTTGGCAACTTTGAATACGTTCGGAATGGGCGGTTTTTTACTGGGACCGGTCATCATCGGGTTTATCTCTGAGTGGTTGAGTTTACCCATCGCACTGAGCTTTGTAGTAATATTAGTCGGAATTTGGATTTTTACTGCCCGTAAAACTAAATTCTATTAAAAACTTTCCAGCTGACTACTTCATTTTTTCAACTCTGTGTAAGCGTGTTCGTAGCCTCGTCTAATCATTTCTTTGATTTCTTCCGTAGTAAAAGAAGTTAAATTTATCTCCAACTTTTCCGTAGGTCTGATTACTTTAAGGTCAACTTTTCGATTGAGTGAAATTCCACCCACCGAAAGAATACTCTCGTTGTAGCGTTCCGCCCATTCAATATCATTATTTTCAAACTGAGAAACCGAGATATCTTTGATACGGTCAATGAGTGTGAAAAAATTACGGTAGTTGATTGCGGTCTTTTGATCTATTTCGGGGTGCGTAGCAATGGCGTATATTTCAGTTGCTCCATCTAAGATAGCTTGTTTAAGCGGTACCACTTCTCGCAAACCGCCATCGAGGTGGGCGTTTCGGTGGTCGCCACCAATTTGGATTACAGGCATGATAACCGGGATGGAACTACTTGCCCGTAGGTAATCCATAAAATGATCGTCCAACGGGCCGGCGTAATGCATCTCTCCCGTGTTGATATTCACGGAACCTACCTTTAGTTTGATCGGACTGCTTCGGAGTAGTTTGGGTGTGATTTGTGCCCGCAGCCGCTCGTGCAGTGGGTTCGTATCTAATAAACCATCAAAGCGACTTAAAATGGTATCAATCCCAAGTTGAAAGCGGGATTTTAGTACACCAATATCATTCGGTTCAGTGATATTATCTATCCAAAAAGAAATCAACTTTTTATTAACCAATTGCCAGTCGATGATGCCGTCATTCTGGTATTCGCGTCCAGCTTCGTTGACAATAAAAGCCGCATTCAATGCTCCCGCCGAAATTCCGTAAACCATATCAGGTTTAAAACCTGTATCTAAAACAGCTTGAATAGCCCCTGCTTGCCAAGAACCTTTTAGTGAGCCGCCGCCCAAAACTAATGCTTTCATTTATTATAAGGTATTATTCGTCGCCAAAGAAAGAAAGTAACTACCACATAATCAAAAAAAATGGCCGTTGTAGTTTAAACGGTACGAGTGTGATATATTTAACAAAAAAATGCCCCCAAGCAAAACGAGGGGGCGGCGTAAGCCTTCGGAATAAATCCTTTTTGTGAAAAGAATCACAATTGGAGGTTGTTACATTGGTTCAAATGTACAGCAAATTTTAAAACGTACAAATAGCTATGTCAGGTTTTATCATTGGGTTAGACTTAGGAGTTGCATCAATTGGTAGTTGTGCTATACTTAACAAACGGATTGACAGTGCCGCCGTGAGTATCTTTCCAGAAGGCGTTAACGTAAGTCCTCTGGGAAAGGAATCTTCCCGCAATACCACAAGAAGAGAAAAAAGGCAAATAAGACGGCAGTTATTCAGAAAAAATAAACGCCGCAAATTATTGACCGAAATCCTGCAATCTTTGGGTTGGTTTCCCGAACACATTTTGGACGTAAACGAGTTAATGCAACTTGACCCCTACCCGCTTCGGGCAAAAGGAGTTTCCAACGCGTTGACAAGGGAAGAATTTGGGCGAGTACTATTTCATCTATCAAAGCGGCGAGGTTTTAAAAGCAGCCGTAAAAGTGGCGGAACGGAAGAGGGTGTATTATTCGAAGGTGATAAAACCGGAACGAAAAAAGGCATCGCCGAACTTCAGGAAGAAATGCACAAAAACGGGTTTAAGACCGTTGGGCAATATTTGGCAGCGTTGAACCCACACGAAGTTAGAATTCGGAATCGTTACCTACTCCGTGAGGACTTGGTAGACGAATACGAACTACTTTGGGAAACCCAACTCAAATTCCACCCCGAATGGAAGAAACCTGACAATTTTGAAGAAATCATACAAAAGCATTTTAACATAAAATATCACGACAAATTACTTGAAAGCGATTTGCCCACTTTTCTGCGGGATTATGTGATTTATTATCAGCGAAAACTAAAATCACAAAAAGGATTAGTTTCTCCGTGCAAGTTAGAACCAAAAGCAAAACGAGCCCCCGCAAGTTGCTTACTATTTCAAGAGTTTCGGATTTTACAAAAGTTGCACGATATCCGTCTCATCGGGAAAGGGAAAACCAACGAATCATTAACGCAAAAGCAGGTTGAAAATGCTTTTGAATGGCTGAATATCTCTCCCGATAAAAATTTTAAGCAACTCAAAAAAGAGTTGAAAATATCGGATGACGAACTTAATTTTAAAGAAACTGACAAAATAAAAGGAAACCGCACCGCTTATGAGCTGAGTAAAGTCTTTGGCAAATTAGTTTGGAATAGCTTTAGTGAAAAAGAACAATTTAACCGTTGGCGAATACTTTACGATGCCGAGGATGACGATTGGCTTACCAATTACGGAAAACAAAAATGGGGTTTGACTGCCGCCGAAACTGATAAATTACTGAAAGTAAGTCTTGAAAAAGATTATGCCGAATTGAGCCAAACGGCAATGAAAAAGTTAGTCCCGTTAATGAAAAGTGGAGGATTGGATTATACAGATGCAGCTAAAAAAGCGGGCTATGACCACGGCTTGAACACAAAAAAAGAAACACTTTCCGATATTCTTGGCGAACCGCAAAACCTCCGCAACCCCATTGTGCAGCAAGGACTTTTTGAACTACGAAAAACTGTAAACGCCATTATCAAAGATTACGGAGCAAAACCCGATAAAATCAGGATAGAATTTGCCCGTGAACTAAAAATGCCCAAAAAGAAACGGGAAGGGCTATCAAATGCAAATAAAAATAGAGAAAAAGAACGTGACGAAATAAGGAATATATTATTTGATGAGTTTAATATAAAGGAGCCTTCCCGAACCGATATTCTGAAATATCAATTATGGCTCGAAACGAATAAGCAATGTCTTTACACGGGCGAGTTTATTGGCAAAGAAGAACTTTTCTCACCCAATATAGAAATAGAGCATATTGAGCCGCTGAGCCGCAGTCTGAACGATAGCCAAAGCAACAAAACACTAAGCATCAAACGTTTCAACAACTTGAAAGGGAATGACTTACCGTTTGAGATGATGGAGAAAGGCAAGATAACTACCTCAGAATACGACGAAATAGTGGAACGTGCCAAAATCTTGGTACGAAAGGGCGGCTATAATAAGTTCAGACGCTTTTTGAAGAAATCTATTGATGCAGATATGGTTTCGCGGCAACTAAACGATACCGCTTGGCTTGCCGTGGAAGCAAGAAAATACTTACAAACCATCTGCCCAAATGTGGAAGTTATTGCCGGACAAGCCACCGCCGAACTCCGGCACTTATGGGGATTAAACCGCATTCTGAACAGGCACGGGCTTGACATCAAAAACCGGGACGACCACCGCCACCACGCCGTAGATGCCGTTGTGGTAGCGTGTACAGACATTGGTATGATACAGCAATTGAGCAAACTCCACGAGAAAGGGCGAAAAGCCACCAACGAACGCTTCCCCCCTCCGTGGGAAGGTTTTAGGAATGATGTAAAAGATGCCGTAAACCAAATTTTGATAAAACATAAAGTTCGCAGCCGTGTGAGGGGACAATTGCATGATGAAACTATTTATGGTCCGGTCAAAGGGTTTCAGCAACAGCAACTTACCAATGAGAGAGGGTTACCCGTTTTCAAAAGCAGAAAAGAACTTACCGCCCTATCAGAGGCAATGATTGATAAAATTGGTGATAAAAAAATCAAAGAAATTGTAAAAAATCGTATCCGAGAACATGGTGTGGAACCAACTGGTAAATTCAAAATTCCCGCAAATGCTTTTTCCGAACCGCTGTACCTTCCAACTAAAAAGGGTGGCAAAATTCCGATTAGAAGGGTACGGATTCACGATGTGGCAACCAGCAAAATAAAGTTAAAAACTGGGAAGTACGTTGACTCAGGCAACAATCACCACATCGTTATCTTTTCAAAACCCGACGGCAAGAAAGATGGCATTGTAGTTTCCTTATTTGAAGTGGCTCAACGCAAGCGAAATAAGCAACCTATTTACCAAACAGACGTGGGCGAAGAAAATACGTTTTTGATGACATTACAAATCAACGAACTCGTACTGCTAAACGGTGAACATTTTGAGGCAGCCGAAATCAACTGGAACAACGTTTCAAACGAAGAACTAAGTCCCTATTTATATAGAATTCAAATGTTGACAGATGGAAAAGTTACTTTCCGACATCACCTAACGTCCGTACTAAAAAACGATAGCAATGTGGAAATAGGACGAGCCATTAAAACACCAAACTCATTCAACGGAATCAAAGTAACCGTAAACGAATCAGGCGAAATAAGACCCGCCTAAATGACCGTTTAATAAAAAACTAAAATACTGGTTATCAATGGCTTGAATTTTATTACGATTGAGTGTAATAAAGTTCAAGCCATGATAAAACGTTCCCTGTTAATCACTAATGCTTTTGTTTTACGTACTGAGCACGAGCAACTTATTCTGCAAGACCCCGTAACCAATGTACAACGCCCCATCCCGATTGAAGACATCGGGACCATTGTACTTGACCACCACGGCATCCGTATTACGCAACCCGCCGTTAACAAATTACTAGCACACAACGTATCGCTTATTTATTGCGATAATAATTCGCACATGCCTTCTGGTTTGTTGATGCCGTTAGAAAGTAATACGATTCAATCCGAGCGGTTTCGGTTTCAAATTGAAGCAAGTGTTGTGTTGAAAAAGCAGCTTTGGCAGCAAACTGTGAAAAGCAAGATTGAAAATCAGGCACTTGCTTACGAAGCTACGCAACAAAAAGAATCTGCTTTTCTGAAACGGAGGATGACCGAAGTAAAAAGCGGCGATACCGATAACCAAGAAGGACAAGCCGCCCGGCATTATTGGGGCAAGCTGTTTGCCCCCGAAAATTTTACCCGCGACCGCTTCGGTGAGCCACCAAATAATTACCTCAATTATGGCTACGCCATTTTGCGAGCGGCTACGGCACGAGCCATCAGCGGGGCTGGGCTGTTGCCAACGTTGGGCATCCACCACCACAACCGTTACAACGCCTTTTGCCTTGCTGACGACCTCATGGAACCCTACCGCCCGTGGGTGGATTATCTAGTTTGGAAAAAAAATAAGGCAAAAACTATTTACGAAGACCTGAACACGGAAGATAAAGCCGATTTTATCCGCCTGCTGAACGCCGATGTGTTTATCAATAACCAACGCAAACCGCTAGCTTTAGCACTGACCACCACGGCGGTTTCTTTGGTGAAGAGTTTTACTGAATCTAGACCACAGTTGGTCTTCCCCATTTTTAGAAAGTGCGATGCTGACAACGTACAATCCTAAAACCGACATAACACGCTTCTCGGCGTACCGCAGTATGTGGCTATTCGTATTTTTTGACTTACCGACCGAAACCAAGAAAGACAGAAAGAACTACACCAAGTTCAGGAAAGGGCTGTTGGTGGACGGCTTTGCGATGCAGCAGTATTCGGTGTATATCCGGCATTGTGCTAGCGGCGAAAACGCCGAAATGCACGTAAACCGAGTGAAAAGTATTATTCCAGAAAAAGGGAATGTGATTGTGCTGCAAGTAACAGATAGGCAGTTCAGTAATATGATTCAGTATTTTGGGAAGCTATCGGTTGGAACGCATTCTGACGGGTTTCAACTCGAAATTTTCTGACTTATTTCCATAAAAAAACCGCAGTACGTAACCGTACTGCGGTAAAATTGGAGATTTTCTAAGATTAAATAAAAGCGTAAACTACTGATTATCAAAAAGGTAGAAAGGGGTATAATGTAACAATCTCCAATTCGTAATCAATTCACAACGAGTTCGGTTTTTTGCGTAACGAGGTATTTAATGTAACAATCTCCAATTCGTAATCAATTCACAACTTGAAAGCTCATCGAAATCTGTGGATTCGTAATGTAACAATCTCCAATTCGTAATCAATTCACAACGGCTATCTATGTGAAGAATATCATTCCCAAAATGTAACAATCTCCAATTCGTAATCAATTCACAACTCGTTGGTGATTTCAATACTCATTCCCGTTAATGTAACAATCTCCAATTCGTAATCAATTCACAACAGAATGAATATAGATTTGAGGTAGTGGTCTAATGTAACAATCTCCAATTCGTAATCAATTCACAACTATTTGATGTTGTTTTTAAGCCGCTGAGGGAATGTAACAATCTCCAATTCGTAATCAATTCACAACAGCTATATCAACTATTATTTCACTCGCTGGAATGTAACAATCTCCAATCGAGGTGCGTAACCTCGTAATCAATTCACAACAGCTATATCAACTATTGTTTCACTCGCTGGAATGTAACAATCTCCAATCGAGGTGCGTAACCTCGTAATCAATTCACAACAGCTATATCAACTATTATTTCACTCGCTGGAATGTAACAATCTCCAATCGAGGTGCGTAACCTCGTAATCAATTCACAACTGTAAGAAAGAAAGTATATAATTGCTTTCTAATGTAACAATCTCCAATCGGGGTGCGTAACCTCGTAATCAATTCACAACTAATTGGGATTGGCTCGTAGTAATCGCAGAAATGTAACAATCTCCAATCGGGGTGCGTAACCTCGTAATCAATTCACAACTATTTTGTCAAACAGCATTACTATCACAGAAATGTAACAATCTCCAATCGGGGTGCGTAACCTGATACGTCAGCCCGGTTGTAATCAATTCACAACTATTTTGTCAAACAGCATTACTATCACAGAAATGTAACAATCTCCAATCGAGGTGCGTAACCTCGTAATCAATTCACAACTATACTTTCGTTGTTTGGGGTCTTCCCGCTAATGTAACAATCTCCAATCGGGGTGCGTAATCTGATACGTCAGCCCGGTTGTAATCAATTCACAACTCAATCAGGCTTAGTTAAATCAGAAAATATTGAACACATTAAATATTCCACCTAATCCGATTACTAAACTTGAGATTACGCAACCTATCAGTGCTTTCTTTACTTCGTCACGGTCATTATCGGTTATGAAGTAAACTAAGGCAAGACCCACGATTCCTAAACAACATCCCCACCAAAATCCGCCAAGAATGGGCGTTTCTTCGGCGGTGAAGACCGTAGAGGTATCTGCCGTCAACGTTACGCTCTCGAGCAAATCGGCTCGCTCAGCAGTCAATTCCTGTAGGGTTACGCCGTCGTTATTTTCAACAAACGCCTCAATTTTATCTAAATCGGCAAATTCTGCTTCAAGCGTTGTGGCGTCCAGTTCAAAACCTGAATCAGGTGTAACGGCAAGCGTAGCAAACGTTGTTAAAAATAGGGCAAAAGCGGCAGTCAGTTTCTTCATCTGTTGAGTTATGGTTTTAAATGAACGGTTTAGAACTTTTCAGAAAAGATGTTTAAAATTAGCCTAAGGTTGCATCTCGTGCGAAAAATTACGCAACTTTTGCAATTCTGAACCGTCGCACCGTCGCGATTGAAATCCCAACCATCAGTAATAACGTACCAATCCAGAGTAGGTTTATTTGCGGTTTCTCCAAAGCTTTTAACACAATGAATTCCCGTTGACCTCTACTTACAGAAAAGCTAAATTGTCCGCTCACCGGATCAATACGCGTCAGCTGGATTCGTAAACCTAACTCACTACTCACTACGGGGCGGCTCCATACTTCCCGATCTTTAATTACGAAAGACGGACTAAGCACTTTCTCTCCGTCGCGTTCTAAGACTCTTACGGTAGCAATAGCGGCGGCATCGCCTGCTTGAAGCTTTATTCCGTCTACTTCACGTACGCCTCGCACATCTTCCAAAATAGCGATGTAATCATTCAGGAAGAAAGTATCTTTCATGGCTACGTTAAATTCTTCGGCTGGTCCCCATTCCCGATCTTCATCCACGGTCACGAATGTTACGTGGGTATAAACGTCCCGGTTCCAGAATTTTTTAATATCCGGCGAAGCTACGTTCCCCATTTTTTCGTTCATCTGAAAACGTGGGTACAAGTTAAACGGCTCTTTATCTTTTCCTTCGTAAGATACTTGGTAATACGTATTCTCGGCTTCGTACTCTACGGTGTCACCTCGACTGTAAAATAGTTTTTCACCGTCCATGATATCGGCACGGGCTATTCCTTTGTAATCGCTCGTTGGAATGGGTTGAATAAAGCGTTTCTCGATATAACCCGGTACGTTCCGCACGTCCACGAATTGTCCGGTATAAGTGAGCGAGAAATCCTGTAACGCGGTAGGACGATTAAGCCAAAGTATTACGTTTTCTTTGTTTTCGTCTTCTGCATTCGCAAAGATTTCTTGCCCGGTATTATTTAGTGAAATCACTTTTGAATACCCCGAAGAGAACATAATTCCGAGCAACATCAACGCTACACCAATGTGCGTGATTGCTCCTCCCGCTACTTTCCACTTACCTTTAATAACGTCAGTCAGGATATTCGTATTAGCTACGATGCTGAACATAGAAGTTGTCAAGATCAAAATATACTTCCAGTTGTTTACCTTGAAGAAAACGATGATAAGACTGGACAGCAAAAGACTTATTATGAGCGGATTGAGTAATTTACCAATCGTTTTTTCGTCAATGCGTTTCCACCAGAAGAACTGAGCGATACCAGACAGTGCCACAATGACAATAAAGAACCACATCTGGAAGTTTGTGTAATGTTCAATCTGCTCGGCGGGCATTGCCATGTTTAAGTTTCCTCCAAATAATTCCGAGATCTTATTATAAACCGGAATCGAGGTGGTTACCGTTACCTGAAAAGCCGCCAACAATAATAAAATTACGCCAGTTGTCATCCAGAAATCAGGTGTAAACGTCGTAATTTCCTTGTTGTCTTTGGGTAAATGCTTCCACCGGACAACCATCAGAATGATTGACATAAATACGAAGGTCAACAGGTAGATTAATAATTGACCAGAAAGACCTAAGTCTGTAAACGAGTGAACGGATGCGTTCCCCAAAATCCCGCTTCGGGTAAGGAAAGTAGAATAAAGTATCAATATAAACTGAGCAACTACAAGGATAATACTGTACTTCAACGCCGAGCTGCTCTTTTTTGAAAGTAACATGGTGTGGAAACTAGCCACTAACACAAGCCAAGGCACGTAAACGGCATTTTCAACCGGGTCCCAGTTCCAATAACCACCGAAGTTGAGTGTTTCGTACGCCCAAATACCGCCCATCATAATACCCGTTCCGAGCACTACGGTGGCGAGTAAAGTCCACGGTAAAGCAGGTTTTACCCATTCCGTATATTTCTTTTTCCAAAGCCCCGCCATTGCAAACGCAAACGGAACAAAGGTCAACGAAAATCCTAAAAACAACGTGGGTGGGTGAATAACCATCCAATAATTTTGCAGTAACGGGTTCAGACCGTTTCCGTCTTTCGGAACAAAATCAGGGTTGGTTTGAAAAATGGGACTATTCGCCATTGATTCCCGAAGTAAAAGGAAAGGCGAGCTACCAATTTTCATTTCACCAAAAACCACAACTCCCAGTATCATCGACGCCAAAAACCCTTGTACGGCGGCAAAGATGGTCATGGTCGGAGCTTCAAAATCAGTGGCGTTACCTTTACCTTTTTTATTGATTCTGGCAAATTGCCAGATCATTACGGATCCTACTAAGACGTTCCAGAACATCCAAAGCAGAAAACTACCTTCCTGATCCTGCCAGAAACACGATATGGCGTAACCAAGTGGTAAACTCAGGGATGAATTATCCCAAGCATAATGGTATTCAAAATAACGATTAAAAATTATGGTAAATAATGTGGTGACAACTGTAATCAAAGCAGCTCCGTGCACGAAAAATGCACTTCGGGCAATAGGTGTCCATTTATTTTTATTAGTGAGATTTCGGGACGCCTGCCAATAGGCATATGTAGCAATAATTGCTGTAACAAATGATATTATAATGGCGGCATGCCCAATATTTCCCAGATATGGTCTTAGCATTGCGTTTATTTGTGGATATGTAATTATATTACAAATTTACTTCCTTTTTAACGAAAAGGTTTAGCGAAACTGACATTATCGTCTAATATATGCTGAAATTTTAATGCTTTTCTAACGTTTGCTAATACAATGCACGTAAAACCCTACTTCTCATTTTGGTTTTAATTTATTGCTTGGGAGTGCAGACTCAAAGTAAAGAATTACCCCCATTTTTCATTCCCGATACCACGGTAATTGATCCGAGCATCAGTTTGGGTAATCGGGTGAGTTTTATTAACGGGAATCCGGGGGCGTTAAAGGCGTTCGGGTGGAAATCTGTTTCGGGGCGAAGCGACACCGGTTCACCTTTGTTTACCAGTGATTTTCGTTTGCGGAAAGTGTTGGCTTACTCGATTCCGAACCTCCAGTACCTTAATCAACTCAACGCCTTTTATTATTCTTTGTCTTACCGGCACATTTTGGTTGATAAATACCGTTATGGTATTGGCATTACATTTACCGTAGGCTTGGGAGCAACTTATGATGACAAAATACCTTATTTGGAGAACCTGAATACCTTTTAAAAAAACAGAAAAATTCTTCCCTGTCCAATTCGGAATTTACGGAGAATAGAAAACTACCCGCTTTGTCGGACCTACCACCCTGACTGATTACAGATGGATTCAAAATTATAATGTACCACCAAGTATTAGTAATTTGCATCTTGGTTTAGGAGGCCAAGGATACCTCGGTAGTACTTTGAGATATGTCTTTAAAAACATAAAACACGCAGCTAACTTTCGCCCCAAATCTGATAACGCATCGACACATATTTAGCCCTGATATTTATGAAAACTACACCGCTTATTTTTTTCATCGTACTTATTGCGTCTTTGTCCGCTTTCGCACAGGAAGAACAAAAAGGAATTCAGTTTATCGAGAATGATTGGAAACTCGCCCAATTAACCGCAAAAGAATCCGACAAAGCCATTTTTATAGATATTTATACTGCGTGGTGCAAGCCGTGCAAACAAATGGACAAGTTTGTGTTCACGAAAAAAGAAGTTGGAAATCGATTTAACGGAACGTTCGTAAATCTCAAAATTGACGCGGAAAGTGAGGTTGGAAAGAAAATTGCCGCAAACTATGGTGTTTTGAGTTACCCCACTTACCTTTTCACCACGCACGAAGGCGAACTAATCTACAAGGTTAAGGGGGCGATGACTCCCGACCAACTTATCAGGGAGGCCACTAAAGCCCGCAGCACCGCTCGGAACTTCCGACCATTAAGCGAACTTTCAGCAGCTTACGAAAACGGTGAAAGAAACCCGCAAGTATTGTACGAGTACTTGCGTCAAAAATCAATTAAGGAAGGTCGGCAACCGCAAATTCTTGAAGAATACGTTAAAATAGTGCCCCCGAGCGAGCAGCAAACCGAAAAAGTACTGAGTATTATTTCTAAGAATATTGAATCTATTGACTCCGAAGGATTCACGGTGTTGAATAATTCACTCGAAAACTTTGAACAACTCACCGAACAGCAACGTAAATCTGTCATAAGCGGAATTACTATTGCAAAAAAGCTAACCTTTAAAAAAGTGGTCGAAACGAGCGATGATTCACTTTTTGATCGTTTGATTGCGGCGATTCACGCTACTTCGTATTCTCCTAGCGGAGCTATAACAGAGGAAAAGCAATTCAGATTTGACTACGCTAAAATCTCCCGAAACTTTGTTGAATACCGAAAATTAGCCGAAGAGCAAGCCGACTACTTGATGGGAAAATCTGACAGCGAATTAGCTTACGAATCAGAACGTGCCATCGAAGATTTCAAAAAAGAAGCTCAGGCACGTAATATAGAAGAGAGTTCACAGCAATACATAGTAATGCTAAGAAGTCTGGAAAACGGAGCGGCAAAATCTGCTTCTTACCAACTGAACGAATTAGCTTGGGGCTACGTAATAATGGCAGAATTAAAAGGAGACTTAGAACGTGCCTTGCGGTGGTCAGACCGTTCTTTAGAATTATTCGTCAGCCCCGCAAATTTAGATACCAAAGCAAATCTTCTTTACAGGGCAGGAATGAGAAGGGAAGCGATAAAGCTAGAAAAAAAAGCGATAAAAACTGGTAAAAAGATGAACACGAATACTTCAATTCTGACGGGGTCGTTGAAGAGAATGAAAAAGCGTTTACCAGTAACTTTTGCTATTAAATGATTTGTGAATGAATACGATTTTCTGGTAATAACGTATAATTACGATCTATGAAAAAAATATTAAATATCTGCATTGGCTCGCTTGTAATAGCATTATTTATTGGCTGCTCTGTAACAAAAAATTCTCGTACCAAAAGTTCAGAGAATGTTTCTAAAGTGATTCTTAAATACAAAGATGTAAATCAGGCAACACTCGAGGATATAATGGCAGACGCTGTTCTGAAAGACAGAATTGTTTTCCTTGATTTTTACACAACATGGTGCGGTCCGTGTAAATGGATGGACAACAATGTTTTTAATCAGAGTGAAGTAGCTGCTAAGCTGAACCAAAACTTTATAAACTATAAAGTTGATGCCGAAGACTTCGAAGGTGTAAATACAGCGTTGAAATACAACGTTGCCGCTTATCCTACGTACATTTTCTTAACTCCCGAAGGCAAAATTATCCACAGGTTAGAAGGAATGATTCCGCGGGAGTCTTTTACTCAGGCTATTGATGAAATAATCTCCAACAAGAAGTTATAAATTTAGTGTCTCAACTGATCACATCCACGTGTTCAGTAGGAATAGCCACCGGCTGTGCAATCACCGTCTTTGACGGAAAAGCAGCATCTGCCTTGAAGACTACTGATGGCTCAGTTTTAACTTCATGGTCATCCGTTTTCTCAATAACCCAGTCCAAGGCTTCAATTAAATATGGCTGGAGATTTATCTTCATTACCTGCTCACTGATTGTTTTTGAGATAAACGGGACGGCAAACGTCGGTAAAAAACCTACTCTTTTGGCGATTACTTTACCAATGAGAAAGTTGATTCCAGTACCAAGCACAGCTCTGGTAGGTTTTATTTGCTTATTACCGTTAAACAGCGAAGCAATTCCTGGTATTGGGTCAAATCTCTCTTTAACCTGCTTCACCTCTCCTTTGAGTTCATTTTCTTTTTCGATTACCAGACCCTGAAGTCTAATACGTTCCGATTTTACATCAGCAGCTGTTTTCATATTGTAATTTTTATTCTTCACTGTCGTCGTTGATTAAGATATTTGTAAGAGTATCGGCTATTTTATCTGTTATGAGTGCCTTGCGTGATACGTAAAGGATTATCCCTAACAAGATATAAATTCCAGCTACAATTAAGAACCCGACATAACTGTTATTAAATAACTCATTTATTGCCATCGCTCCACCAATTGTCAAACACATTAACGCGAATATTCCCACAACCGCCAAAATAATGTACGTAATTACATTGGATAGGATATTCGTACTTTTTTCTATAATCTGTAGTTTAACTAAATCCTTTTGGAGGTTGATGTACTCCACAACGTCGTTGGGGATAGATGTGATATTATTAAAAAAAGACCTCATTGGTATGGATTTTAAGTAAACTCCCCTTTACCAAGCGATAAAGGGGAGCGTATTATTTCAAGTTGATTATGCTTTTAACTTAGCCTGAACAGTATCTACTTTGCTACTTGTATAATTTGTAGCTGCGTTAGTCTTCTCTATGATTAATTTCTGGATGCTTCTAACTCTTCTTTAGCTTTCTTAGCGTACGCGTTTACTGCCTTCTTGGCTTTTTTACGGGTAGATATTCCATTATCTGGTGCAAAGGTTACTCCAATTACTACTCCTACTGCTACTGCTACTAATACCGATAAAAACGTTCCTGATGATTTCATGTGTGTGTGTGTTATTGCTAAATTATTAAATGATTTGATAACAATACTTAAAATGATGTACCAAGCTATATTGTAAATTGTACACACAAAATGTGGGCAATAAGTTCCACACATTTCATCAATACATTGTAGATAAAACAGCACTAAAAGTATTAGAAACGTAGCGTATATGATGATGTAAATTCTCTACCACGAGGAATGCTAATTTTTAGAGTAAAGCGAAACAAACTAATAAACATTAATACAACGATATTTCTTTCAATTACATGTGTAGCTTTAATATTATCAGCAAGTAATGTGAGTTGTAATTCCCTTAAAAATTGAGCAGAAAAGAAAGGGCAGTGAATATTTGATTCACTGCCCCTTTTTTTATTTCCAAAGTGCTACCTATCGCTTTAAAATTTTGGTCGTTTCTTTCTTCTCTCCCACTTTCAAACGCACAAATAGTATTTTACCTAGAACCTCTGGTAGGTAAAGTAACACCTCATTTTTTCCCGATTGAGCCTTTACTTGTTGCTCTTTCAATTTCCTTCCTTTACTATCAAATATTGTAAATACTGCGGCTTGTGGAGTTACCGAATTAAATCGTGCATGAATCTGCGAATTTGCCGGATTCGGGAAAACTACGAAAGACAAATCGTTTAACTCTTCCTCACTGCTCAGTACACTCATATCGTACGCACAGAGTGATACTTCGTACCCTTTTAACGTTATGAGCCTCGACCAATTATTATACTTAACTGCTACTATAATTTCCTCGTTTTCGTCTTTGGCAAAGGGGTTATGAGCGGCAACGAGGATATCCTTTCCTTTTACCACTCCCCGCCATACGGCACCTCTTTGTCGGTTTAATTCGTGAGCAGAAGTTTCTATAATAAGTTCGAATTCTCCTTCAAAAAAATCTTTGAACTGAGATAACCTATACAACCCTTTCGTGAAATATTCGTAGGCGTTGTAATTCAAATTCAACTCTAATGTGGTTGGATCTTCCCAAAGCCAAAGCCCCGTTGCTCCCGAAAAGAATGGAAATATAGCAGTTGCTTCCGCCATCCACGGTCGAATAAATTTATTCCGTAAGGAAGGATTTGCACTGTATTTTAACCAAACGTACGGGTAAATCGGCTTATTAGACCAAGCCTTATTTACTTCAATTTGAAACAACAAGTAACTTAGGTATTCTGGAGCAAACGGACTCGGATAATCAAAATAGTAATACGCCGAAGGCATTAATACATTCATGGCATCGTAGAAATCCCCTCCTACTTCCTCATTTGTAAAATCGTAGACGTTTGGGTTTAGCAAGGCTTTATTCGTCCGCCACTCTTCCCACGAGTGTGCTTGAATATCAGTGAATGTATTCAGAATTGGCGTATCGGCATAAGAAGATATTTTATTAGCGAATAATCCCCGTTCGGTAAATACTTTTACGGGCTGGTAATACAGATTCTGCAATTCTTTTTTGTAGGATTGAACAAAGTCAGCATCGCTTTGTGCGTTAATCCCGCTCGGAACAGACGGCAGATTTCGCAAAAGTAATATCGAGTCATTCGATTTAATTTGCCGTTCAACGTCATACACAAACCAGTCAACGTCAATGACAGGATTCCCATTTGCATCAGCAGCATTTGTAAAACCCAAGTGGTCTCGCTCCCACTTGCTCTGATAAAGCTTTTCATCATTTCCCCACGGACTTCGTAGTCGTTCCCACGGCTGGTTTTGCCCCGTAAAAGCAACACCGTAATAAATGTACGCTCTTTTTGAGTTTGGCAAACCGGGGGTTGGCTTACTAACGTGCGTAAAACCGCGGCTCAGCGAATAAGCTTCAGAATCGTTAAACACCGGACCGCCGTAACAGATATCAAAAGGCAGCGAGAACTCAGGAAATTGTGTCCAGTTAATAGACTTCGTAACCGTTGTGGGCGTTAGTGTAAATGTCGGCTCGCACCTGTCCTGCCCTTGAAGTGAAGTACTCAGGAAAAAAGATAGTACGAATACAGAAAGTAGTTTCTTCAAAAGAGAATCATATATTTTGAACAAAAATACATTTTTTATGTGCGACAAAAAACAATCTACTTACACTGACCCAATACTTTTTACTTACGCAATCAATAAGTAAATTTGCGAAACGGTTTAAACACGTAACTTCTTTCCTATGCGATTATTATCTGTGGCTCTGTTATCAGTTTTATTATTTAGTGGTTGCCGCGACGCCAACGACCCACGTTTCATATTATCTTTTGACGAGATACTTACCAAGCAAAGCTGGCAAATGCAGCGTTACACCACTCCTACTGGCAGAGCAATTCCTGACAATGAACTTTCCGAACCCACGGCGGTAGCAATAAAGTCAATGTATTTTGTTTTTGAAGAAAGCGGTATTGTTACAGCCTACGATAAAGCATCCAACACGCAAATTCTGGGAGGCCGTGGTGCCTGGTCTGTAAATGAAGATAAATCAAGAATTCAGTTCGACCTTATTGGTAATACACTGGAATTCAGAGTAATACGGATGGAAAACGAGCGAATGATCTGGGAAGCCGAAACCGGGAGTTTTCTTACCGGAGTCGGACAATCTATTAACCTAGAATTTGCCCCAAGATTGTAACTTAGTACGGCATTCTTGCTATAAGCCCTTCCATAATCTAAAAAGGAAGGGCTTTTCTTTGTAGTTTTGTTAACCAAATAAACCAAAATTAGCTGTGAACCTATCTCCCGATATCATAAAATTAGTCTTCGGATTGAAAGTAAATCAATACCGTCACGACAAGAGTCTTTCTTTCGCCGAGCTATCCAAGAAGTCAGGACTCTCAGCTTCGTACCTAAACGAAATTGAAAAGGGCAAAAAATACCCTAAGACTGATAAAATAATGCAACTCGCCGACGCACTCGAAGTCACCTACGACGAGTTAGTATCGCTCAAGTTGGGAAACCAATTAGGTTCCGTGTCGGATTTGATAACTTCTAACTTTTTGAGTGAAGTCCCGTTTGATTTCTTTGGTATTGACCCAAAGTCTTTACTCGAAATGCTCGTAAACGCTCCGGCAAAAGTGAGTGCATTTATCAGAACCGTAGTGGGAATTGGGCGAAACTACAACCTGAGCGTAGAGCAGTTTTACTTTGCCGTGCTTAGGTCTTATCAGGAATTACACCAAAACGCCTTTCCCGATTTAGAAAAAGCGGCGGAAAGTTTCTTCAATGAATACAAAGTCAACGAATCTGTCACGTTCGACGAGTTTTTTCTAACGAATCTTTTAGCGGATAAATATGGCGTTTCAATTGACTTTTATTCGGAAGAAGAACATCCCAATTTATCCAATATCCGTTCTATTTTTCAACGGGAAAAGAACACGCTGATGCTCAACAGCAAAACCAGCAGCAAACAGCGAGTCTTCACCATTCTTCGGGAAATCGGCTTTCTGTACCTTAATTTGAAAGAACGCCCCATCACTTCATCGTGGGTGGAGGTAAACTCATTTGACGAGGTACTCAATAACTTCAAAGCATCTTATTTTGCTGGAAGCGTTTTAATCCCCCGTTCGGTTCTGAAAGAGGAAATGCACCATTTTTTCTCGCAACCAACCTGGCAACCTGACTTAGTAAATCAAATGCTCGATAAGTTTGCAGTTACTCCAGAGACACTACTGCACAGAATGAGCAATATTCTGAACGAACAATTCGGAATATCTGACTTTTACTTTTTTCGGTTTGAAGCTACAAGGGGTAAAAAAGACTTCCGGCTTACGAAAGAGATGCACATGTCTGATCGGAAAGATATTTACGCCAATCAGAGCGAACATTATTGTCGCCGCTGGCTCGCTTTTAAAACCATTGATGACGTAGATTTCCAACTCAAAAAAGACACTTACTCAAAACCCATCGTTGGAGTTCAGCGATCCACTTACCACAGCAGTGGACGTAATTTCTTACTGATTACTATGTCCCGGCCGCTCAACATTCAAAGCAACAAAATCGAGTCGGTATCGGTAGGCTTTGAAATTAACGATGCACTTAAAAATAAAGTCTCATTTCATAACGATTCCGCAATTCCCAACCGCATAGTAAACCATACCTGCGAGCGGTGCGGAATATTTGACTGTCAGGATAGAGTTGCAGCTCCAATTTTGCTCCAAAAGGAGCGTCACTTGAGAAACATGAAGGCCGCTATTGCCGAGCTTGGCTAAACTAAATTAACTATTTAGTTTTGTCTTTAGGCATATTTCTTCGTAATTTGTATGTTCGTTAAGAAACAACAAATAATCCCCAGCTTTTCTAAAGAAGTAGGCTTTTATGGCTTTCAAGCTTAGAAGAGCCACCACTCAGCATATATGAATAAAAAAGACAAGTATGTCCTCAAGACTATCGAATGGGCCAAAAAAACTGGTTACGAGTCAATAAAGGCAAATCTCGAAGGTTACGAAACCCCTTCACAATTTCAACGTGCTCAGGATGAAGTTACTTTTACGCCAGACATTACTGCTGTAAAAGGTAACAAGAAATGCTACTTTGAGGTAGTAATGAAGGATTTGGAGGAAAATTCAGGTGTTTCAAAACTGAGACTTCTAAGCGAATTAGCAAAAATGAAAGGCGGAGAATTGTTTGTGATGGCACCAACTGGTCACATGCGTTTCACTAGGGATTTGGTAGAGACCCGTAATATTCAAGCTACAGTCATGAGAATATAACTTTTGGTCAAAACATTATATACAAGGTGGGCTTAACGTCCGCCTTTTTTTTAGCCTATTTTGAAATTTTAGCTTTTAAAAAGCACTTTTAATCCTACTTCTGTTCAGTGCTAAGGTATCCGCTCAAATTTTCGGCAGCTTCACCTTTTACTGCAATCGTATCCCGAAATACAATTAGCTCAAGGCGTAAACCGTGCGTACGGAATTTAAACAGTAGTTTCAAAGAAGAAACGAAGTGACCGGATGAATAGATTTTACGCTCGTCAAAATGTCTATTTCGCCTTCCTCAGAACCGAAGGTAGGTTCGCAAAAGCGTACGATTTGGATACTTCTGCGGCTCTAACCCCTCCCTAACATTCAATTTTAGGTTTGAGTAACTACACTTCGTAAAGTTGTTACGTCGCAACATTAAGCGAGTTGGACTATAAGTTTGAAGCCTTACACTTCATTTTTGAACCTTTGGGTCCAGAGCCAGTCGTAGCACCATAACACACGAAGACTATGAAGTATCTTTTTTTTCTCTTTATTATTCCACTTTCAATATTCGCACAAGAACCAACAGGATTACTTATATCCGGGCAAATAATCGACGCTAAAACGACTGCTCCCCTCCCCTTTTCTACCGTAACTATTTTTGGTTCAGATACAGATAAAGCGGTAGTTACAGTTCTAACTTCTGACGATGGCTCGTTTGAAGCAGGTGCAAAACCCGGTAACTATTACCTCAAGGTTCAGTACGTTGGTTACGAAGACAAGACATTAAAAAGTGAATTACTCAGTCCACTTTCTGAGCATGCCTCTTTCGGCGTAATCTCATTGAACTCGGGCTCGATATCGTTAAATGAAGTAGAAGTCAGGGCAGAAAAGAGCCGAATGGAATTTGACTTGGACAAACGGATTTTCAACGTTGGAAAAGACTTGGCGAATGCCGGAAATACGGCCGCAGATATTCTGGATATGGTTCCGTCGGTGAATGTTGACCCTGAAGGAAATTTAAGCTTGCGGGGAAGTGGCGGCGTCCGAATATTGATTGACGGAAAGCCTTCTGGCTTATTGAGTGCGGGAGATACTAAAGCCTTATTGAGAATGCAGGGCGATATTATTGAGAGCATCGAAGTTATTACAAATCCTTCTGCCCGCTACGAGGCAGAAGGCGAAGCAGGAATTATAAATATCATCTTGAAGAAAAACCAAGAGAAAGGCTTCAACGGTTCTTTTGGGGTAAATACGGGCGTTCCGCACAATCATGCAGCGTCTTACAACCTAAACTACCGACAAAAAGACTTTAACTTTTTCTCCAACTTCGGAATGGATTACCGACGTTCTCCCGGCGGCGGTTTCTCCACACAAGACTTTTTTGAGGGCGGCACGCTGATTGAGTCATATTCGGTTGATAATGCGTCAAACCGAGGCGGCCTGAGCGGTTACGTCCAATTTGGTACGGATTGGAATGTCAATGCGTTTAATACACTAACGGGTTCGATTTTACTTAAACGCGGACGTGACAAAAATTTCTCCAATATTATTTACACCGACTTTGACGGAATAAATAACATTCAAACCTTTCGTGACGTAATCGAACGAGAAAGTGAAAACAATATCGAAGGATCAGTTTCTTACAAGAAAACGTTTTTAACACCCAAAAAGGAGTTTAATTTTACCTTTAAATACATCCTTGATAACGATTTGGAAGAAGCTGATTATAAGCAATTTGTCGGTTCACGAGATGAGTTATCGCTTCTTCAAAATTCAAGTAATACCGAAAACGAAGCTAATATGCTTTTTCAGGCAGATTTTGTGCAGCCATTCGGAGAAGACAGTAAATTTGAAACGGGATTACGAGCGGCACTTCGTACCATTGACAATGATTTTTTGGTGCAAGAAGAACGAAACGGACAGTTTGAAACGCTATCGGGCTTTGACGATAATTTGGCGTACAAAGAAAATATTTACGCCGCTTACGCTATCTTGGGTCACAAGATGAGCAAGTTCAGTATGCAAGCTGGGCTTAGAGCTGAACTGACTGATATTGAAGCAAGGCTCATCAAATCAAACGTTAATAATGATCAATACTACTTTAGCCTTTTTCCGAGTTCTACGGTATCTTACGAAATTGCGAAGGATAATCAAGTTCAACTGAGTTACAGCCGTCGTTTGAGTCGTCCGTACTTTAGAAGTTTATTACCATTTTCAAATTTCAACGATCCCCGAAATAACCGTTTTGGAAATCCCGCCCTTCGACCTGAATTTACGAATTCCTTTGAATTGGGTTATTTAACGTACTTAGAAAAAGGTACGTTTTTGTCGAGTATTTATTACCGAAATACTACGGGTGTGGTGGAAGAAATTACCACCGCCTCCGATGACGGAACAACCATACGAACGCCCGTAAATCTCGCCGAACGAAATGCTTACGGCTTAGAAATGAACTACACTGCTAATCCGCTGGAATGGTTAGACGTCACCTCCGACCTCAACTTTTTCCGGGCGTTAGTAAATGGTCAATACCAAGGGCGTGATTTCAACAGCGATACTTTTTCGTGGAGTGGACGAATCACCTCCAAGTTTACGCTAAAAAACCGATTAAAAGCTCAGTTTTCTTACGATTACGACGCTCCGGTAAATACCACGCAGGGCAGAAGGCTGTCTGTTTCTGCATTTGATTTGGCGGCTTCAAAAGATGTATTTTCCAATAAGGGTACATTTACAATTGCCTGTCGGGATTTATTCAATACCCGCATTCGCCGCTCCATTATTGATTTGCCAGAACTTCAGGCGGAGAGCTCTTTTCAGTGGCGTCAAGCCCGCTCGGTGGTGGTGAGTTTTAATTATCGGTTGGGGCAGGATAAGAAAAACTCCTATGACGTAGGAAGAAATTAAAGCAATTCGATCTTGTTTCAGAAGAGTTTTATTTTACCGAGTTGTTTGAGTAATCTCGAAACTCCTTCGCGGGACGTCTTCGTCAAATCGCATAACTTGAATATAACCACTTAACAGAATCGGCACAAAGCGAATATAACCGCCAAGACGCATTGGATATTTGCCTTGCTTCAGTTCCATAAATTACCGACTTGCTGTAACTCTTCGAGCAACGGTGAGTCAAAAAAACCGTTAAAGTGTTTTTCGTAAAATTAAATGGGTTGATATATAATGCCCATCTAAATATCATAGAAACGTACTGGCATAAACTAAAACAACGTTGGATTTCAATTGAAGATTATTACTCGTTTGAAACATTGACTTATGCGGTGCAACGGGCTTTAATAGCAGTTGGTACGGAACTATGAATAAATTTTAGCTCCTTTAATACCGCTACTAAATAATTATGTCTGAGCACTTAATTTTACCAAAAAAAACAACATTTAAGCCTTTTGTAACGTAATCAAACGAGTAAATAAAAAGGTATCAAAGGACTCGTTTCTTACAAGAAAACATTTTTGACACTCAAAAGGAGTCTAACTCTACGTCAGTATACTTGATATGCTAACCGAACGGGGGCGTGGGCAGGTATACATTGTTATAGGCTTATCGCTTGTATATTCCGTCAGGTAATACAGTCGGAAACATATATTGTGTGTCGGTCAGTAGTGAATAAATTGTAGTATCCGTGTTTTGTACCAATGTACTTGTGGTTAAATTCCATTCTTGAGATATTTCACTTAATCTATTTTCTTGAGCACCAAGAATCGAAGTCGTTGCCCAATAAATATATTCAGCTGCCATGCAATCGTATTCACAAGTTTGGTCATCATAAGTGTACCAAGCGTTTGCGGGATAAGGGTCTGGAATTGTTGTAAAATTTCCACCTCTTGCAATATCCATTGAATTCGTTAGGGAAGTACCAGCATTTTCACCAAATACTGTTGGGTAAGCATTAGCGTATCCTGTATGAGTAATTACGTGCCAGACTTCTTCAAGTGCAGCATCAAATTGCCCAGTATGTCCATTTGTATGCCAAGAAGGAATTGATTCATCAGCACCCAAATCTTGTGCATTGAGGTTTATTTGAGATTCTGATTTCCACATAAATAAAGCTGCATTATTTGTTGTCAATGCAGTAAGTAAAGTCATATTATCCACCGTTCCATCTTCATTATTATCTAAATATTGAGCCATTATATTTGCTGCGTGAAGCAATTTTGAGTCTTCAACATCTGAATAAGCGTAGATTGGAATTCCAAAAACGTCTACTTTTCTGTTAGTTGCTGTGAACCCTGCATCAGTGTGTGCAATAATTATGAAATTTGGATCGTTTCCTGAGAAAATTACTGTTGGATTTGTGTCGTCATCTTTATTACAAGCACTAAGAGTTGCAAAAATCCCTAAAAGAAAAATGGCTAATTTGTTCATTCTCATATTTATTTTATACGTTATTGTGTTAACGTATATTTACGTTTTTAATTACCCGTAACGTTTAAATACATTTTTGACAACTATTTATAATAATCTTATTATAAGCAACTTATCTATTCACGAGATGAATTATCGCTTCTTCAAAATTCAAGTAATACCGAAACAGAACCACGCAATAGAATCGGCATAAAGCGAATATAACCGCCAGAACGCATTGGATATTAGTCTTGCTTTAGTTCCATAAATTACAAAATTGCTGTAACTCTTCGAGCAATGGTGATTCAAAAAAGCGTTAAAGTGTCTTTCGTAAAATTGGATGGATTGCTATATAATAGTCGGTAAATTGAAGGTTCTTTCTGATAATTCACAAGATAAGAACGGGTATAACTTATCAAACCAACCACGCTTTTATTTTGGCGTAGACTTCCAGGTTATTCAGCAAGCCCAAATGGCTAACCCCATAAGCAACCCAAGTATTTTTCTTCTTAAATTGCAATTGTTTTGCAGGATTCTCGTGTTGCCCTAAAGCACTTTTTATATCAACCATACTGTCGCCTAACACTTGGGGAGAAATGACGTCGGTTTCCTGTCCAATAACGGCTGCGATATTATAACAAGCTATCCGCTTTGGTAGAGGAATGTGCTGACTTTGGTCAGCTTTTATTTCAAACCGGTCACTTCCTTGCCAGTCTTCATCAACTAAGCTTCCGTACCTTAAATCTGTGATACCGGCACTTCTAACTTTTCCCAAACGGGCAAAAGGTTTGGCGTAGAGTATAGACTCCAAAATACCATCCAAATAGTTACCGATTCGCTCCAAAGGGGCACCGTGATGAGGGGTTCCCAAAAAAACAACTTTCTTGAGGTACTTTGTCCACGTTTGCTGCTGTTGCTGACCGTAATGCAGGGCACTTCTCGTTACTAAGCCACCCATGCTGTGGGCGATTATAACCAGTTCCTCGACGGGTACCGGCCAGTGCTGCACTAATTTTTCTACCAGTTCATTAAAATTTTGCCCGTTGGTGGAAATGTGCCGACCGCTGTTGTACTGCAAGTAAATAGGTGTTTTACCTAATTCTTTCGCCAACGCTATTCCGTGGTTATGTGCCTTTCGCGTCCATTGAATATCATTCATGCAAGAACCATGTACCATCACCAAAATTTTACCACTGATAGTCGGATAAGTCTCTTTCAGGCTTTCACTATCGAGTGTAATAGCCTTTGCCTGATGCCTAAATTGCATCGTAATTTTTACGGGGTTTTCTTTTTCTTCCAGATAATCACCCACTAAACCGTTTAAGACGGAACGTATTGCCTCCTTTTCATCGGTAGACTTTATCTCTCCAAGCAGCGGTGTTAATTGCCCTAGTGCTTTATCTAAGCCACCACCGATGACTCGGGTACTCCATCTGATATTTTTATAAGTGATACCAGCAATAGCGGCAATCAGGTCTTGAATGGGTGTTGATGGCAAAAAAGGAGGGTGAACAACTCGCTTGTGCATGGCTTCAACCACGTCAATTATACCGATTGTAGCGTCAGTAATTAACTGCGTAAGACCTTGTAAAATAGGACCCGTTTTTATTTTATTTGCCATGTAAGCGGTGCCTTGTTAAGTAGTGAAATACTGTTAATTTTTCCTTTTGATGAAACTCAAACTTAACAGATTTCTGCGTACTTACCTCACGTTTACACGCTGCCAAGTTTACGATTAGATAAAATTTACTGTTTTATGATGCGGGGTATTTGAGTTTCTGCTGATTTTTCTGAATTCAATTAATGGGTGTAATTACAACACATTACCTTCTGCTGCCGCCTGAGCATCCTTACTACGACCGATTAACATTCCAATTACCACTCCTCCAATTAAACCCAGAGAAATACCTAAAGAACGTTCTAAGTTCGACAAAAACACCACTCCAAATAGTAAGCCAAATGACAATCCCAGACCGCTATATAAGTTGGTGTAATATTTCGCCGTAGTTAAGGAAAATGAATCCTCTAGGTATTTTTCAAATGTACTTAGTGATTTTTTAACATGTTTTTTCCTATTCTCAGGATTTGATTCTAAGCTTAAACTATTCAGTTTGGCCTCAATAGATTGGATGTCAGTTTCTGCTAAATTTCTCTTCTCTAAACCAGTTAAAATTTGGGTGAATCTTTGGTAAATCTTTACTTCAGATTTCTTACTCGTCTCAGATTCTAAACTTTCAAAGAGTTTAATTGCTTGCTTTAGTGTCATACTTTTAAATGTTTTCTTGGTTGGTGGCTGAAAGCAAAACTTATTACACCTAAACCTATTTTTTCAAAAAAACGGGTGGTCTTAAACACGGCACTTTAGCAAGCCTTTATTCTTTCAGTTCTTCAATATCAGCCAATAAATCGTCCAACTTTTTGAAGATTCTGCCGTAAATAATACTAACGTCCAACATATAAATTTTACCACCAAATAAAAATAACACTCCGACAATGACTGCCATAAAAATAATTGCAAGTAACGGGATACCATTAAGCATATAGGTATCTGGAAAACCATAAAGTACCTCACCAACCAGTCTTTCACCTAACGGGATTCCTTCCGCATCAAATAACCAAAAGCCAATAATAATGGTCAAGAAAAGGAGTGGATAGTATAATCGAGCCATTTTTCTATTCATAGAAAGTTGGTTCTGTAGCCAATCATTAAATGAAACCAAGTACTCGTAACTATTAGTGTGGTTGTTTACCTTATTCAGCCCCTTCAACGACCTATAATTAACAATAACAAGTCCACTCAAAATCAGAAACCACGATATACCAAGCACCAGAAGCCCATTGTAGGTAGTTACGAGTAGAAATATGACCGCAAAAACTACAATTGCAACCAAATTAATCTTCGCCATTCTTTCAAACTTAGCAGTGATGTGAATCGATTTTTGGTTGTATAAGTTATTTATCTTTGGTGCTACTAAGGCGTCACTTTTAAGAAAGCCTTCCTTCCATGTATTTTCAATAGATTTTTCCATCCAATATTATTTTTAATCGTGATTTAATTCGTTTAATTCTTACCCCAATATTATTTGGATTTGTTCCAATAATATCCCCGATTTCCTGATAGGACTTTTCTTCTAAATAGAGCGTAATAACTGCTCTGTCTATTTCTGATAATTGTTTGATAGCCTCATACAGATGATTTAAAGATTCGTCTGAGAATACGAAAGTATCTTCAGTATCGGCAGCAACCAGTGTATCAGACGCAAAATGACCAATACTTTTTTTATCCTTTTTAAGTAGTGTCAGGCAGACATTTAGTGAGATACGATAAACCCAAGTACTCCATGATGATTCTTCCCGGAAGCTTTCTTTGCTCCGCCAAATTTGCAAGCATACCTCCTGAAAATAGTCTTCAAAATCCTCTTGCGAATTGGTATAAGCCCTGCACAGTTTGATAATTATTCCCGAAAAGGGCAAAATGGACATTTCGTAAAAATCGCTACTCAATATTGCTTTTTTTATGGTTAGTGGTCTAAGAGTGTGTTTTGGAATTTAAACATTTTGCATTAAAGTAAGAACCAGCTACCTTGTTATCGACTAAAACATAAGGTAATGAAAACAAATTTCTCTGAATTCTCTGATTCTCAGTGGGAAGGT
>Ga0222709_1000103_pt1 | contig 33686 bp, 30 predicted proteins | sample AntAcemetage1692_FD_179822 | JGI IMG/M metagenome (GOLD analysis project Ga0222709, IMG submission 179822) | Saline water microbial communities from Ace Lake, Antarctica - #1692 | ecosystem: Environmental > Aquatic > Non-marine Saline and Alkaline > Saline | place: Antarctica: Ace Lake...
CGCTGGGTTCAAAACAAGGATACTTACGAAGATCACTTCATTGACAATAATTCAACTCATAAACTTAAGGCAAGGTAAGAAAATCAACAACTTAAAAACCTGCATTGTCTAAATGCACTACGGGTACTGGTATTTATAATTGCTGCTGCTGATACGTTGGGTGTTCCTGCTATCTCTAACATGGTGCTACTTTTGGTAGAGTTTATCCCGAAAGTCATCTCGGCGGCTATTATGGTGTTGGCTGGTGTGTTGCTTGCGGACATGCTTCGTAAATTTGTGGCTGACCTGTGTGCCTCGTTTAATGTCTCATCTGGCAAATTAATCAGTTCGGCGGTGTTCTTCTTTGTGCTGATTATCGTAGTTATTGCATCTTTGGCACAAGCGGGCATAAATACTGACTTGCTTGAATTCACATTCAGCGTTTTGGTCGGCGGGGTAATTCTTGCGTTCTCAATTGGTTACGGCTTTGCTTCAAAAGAAATATTACTGAATATTCTATCTTCCTTTTATTCTAAAAATAAGTATAAGATAGGGCAAACAATCGAAATTGATGGAGTAAAAGGAGAAGTGATTGATGTGGATAATACCACTATTTCTTTAAAAACAAGTGACCAAGTTGTTGTTTTGCCGTTAAGGTTATTACAAACACATAAAGTAGTAGTTTATACGCCTCAAAAGAATCAGTAAGAATGAAAAAAATAAGTTTATTGATAGCAGCACTGTTATTTGTCTCGGGGACACATGCACAAGACGCTCCAAACAGGAAAAGTATTGAAGCGGGAGTTGCCGCCGCAACTGCAAAAAAAGACTTAAAAGGAGAATACGAAGAGGGTTGGAATAAAAGCACTCAATTCGGAATAAATTTCAACGCATCTGGTTTTAACGATACGTGGCGTTCGGTAAACTCAGGAGCCGTTGGTAACTCAACCCTCGGTTTTGTGTTGAATCATAAAAATGCCTATATCAAAGGCAAGAACAGCTGGGTAAACGATATTCAAGGACAACTTGGTTTTCTAAAACCACAGGGGGGTGATTTCAACCGTAACGTTGATAAGCTTTTCTTAAACTCGCTTTATGGTCGTCAGATCAATGAAAAGATTATTGGCTATGCTGAATTAAACTTTATTTCTCAGTTTTTACAAGATGAAGATACCGAAATAACCGATAGGCGTAATCTTGGCTCAGCATTCATGTCTCCAGGTTATTTGACAATTTCAACTGGTATTGAGTATCGTCCGTTAGATTACCTGAGTGTAAAACTCGCTCCGATAGCAAATAAATGGACGTTTGTAACTAACGATAGAGTCAAGCCAACTTACGAAGGAGAAGCTTACGGAGTAGATGTATTGGCGGGAGAGAAGTACATCAGCGAGTTTGGGTCGCAGTTAACGCTTGGGTTTAATAAAGAAGTAGTCAAAAATGTGAATTTAGGTCTCCGTTACAATGCATTCAAGGCGTGGAGGGAAAGTTCGGGAGTTACTAATAAGCCAATTGATCACCGACTGGACTTAATAGCCACAGCTACTGTAAATAAATACCTGAACGTTAATTTTACTTATATTGGCATAGGAGATAAGGATATTGTGGATGGCTGGCAGTCAGCAAGTGGTTTGGGAGTTGGTTTATTAGTGAACTTTTAATGACGAATCTTCAATAATTAATATAAACCTAAGTAAAACTCAAAACTATGCTTAAAGAATTTAAAGAATTTATCCTGACTGGCAACGTTGTTGACTTAGCGGTGGCTGTTATTCTTGCAGGTGCTATTGGGGCAGTTGTTAAAGGTTTCGTTTCGGATATTGTCATGCCTACTGTTGGTTATTTCACTGGTGGCGTAGACTTCTCTGATATGAAATATATCTTGTCGCAAGCCGTTATTGATGCGGACGGTAGCGTAGTAACCCCCGAAAATGCCATTATGTACGGAAGGTGGGTCACTACCATAATCAGCCTCATTATGGTAGGCTTAGTGCTATTAATTATCGTGAAAGCCTATAATAAAACTAAGAAGAAAGAGATTATAGCAGAGCCAGTACCAACTGGTCCGACGGAGATTGAACTATTAGCTCAAATCCGCGACGCTCTGGGAAAATGATAATAAACTCCGGATATATGTTAGAAGCGAGAAACTTTTTGTTTCTCGCTTTTTTATTAAAAAATATAGTAATTCTGATAAAATTATTTTTATGCTGATTCAAAAAAGCTAACTTTGTCATCAATAATACTTCCGGTCTGTATGTAATGTGCACCGGGGTTACGTGCAAAAAAATCCTAATAAAATCTATAAATCATCTTCCCATGACAATCTCCAACAAAAGGGATTTCTTGAGAGGCGATAAGCAGATATGGTTTATCTATATCATTCTCTCGTTGTTCAGTATTGTGGTAGTTTACAGTGCTACTAGTAATCTAGCATTTCGGGAACGTGAGGGTAACACAGAATTCTACTTAGTAAAGCACACAGCAATATTGCTGTTGAGCTTTGCGTTCGCCACCATTATCTCCCGAATCAACTTTCAGCTTTTCGCCCGTTGGCTGAGAATTGCTCTGTATCTGACGCCCATCATTTTGGTTTATACCTACGCAAAGGGCGAAAACGTGGGCGGTGCGGCCCGTTGGATTAATCTTTTTGGTATTTCCCTACAAACTTCAGACGTAGCAAGACTGGTGCTTATTGCTAACTTGGCACTTATGCTTTCGCAACGTCAGCACATCGAGGAGGATGCTTACAAACTAAGCACACTGAACAGCATATTGTTCTGGTGCGGTTTGATTTGCGGCTTACTCGTTCCCACAAGTTTCTCTACTTCTGTAATTCTGGCGGTAACCTGCCTCATGGTAATGCTTGTGGGGAGAGTTCCGTGGAAGCACCTATTCAAACTTTTCCTCTCCATTACTTTCGGAATTGCTCTCTTTGTTGGAGTTTGTATCACGTTTGAATCGCAGGATATTAGTTTTGGGCGTTCGAGTACTATTGTCGATCGTACAGAAGCCTTTCTTGGGACTGATTTAGATGGGAAAAGTGGTATTGGTGGTCGTATTGGGAAAAATAACTCCCAACGGGACTATGCCCTTATTGCGGTTGCAAGCGGTGGTATATTAGGGGTAGGGCCGGGACATAGTTATCAAAAGTACAAGTTGCCTCTAGCTTACTCCGATTATATTTATACAATCATTATTGAAGAATACGGGCTCGTGGGCGGTATTGTAACCATGGGGCTTTACCTGTGGCTGTTGTACCGTGGGGTTTTTAATATTGATAATACGCAACGACCTTTCGGTGGTTTGCTGTGTATCGGCCTTACAATAAGTATTGTTTTTCAGGCCATGGCACACATGTTTATTAGTGTAGGTCTGGGTCCAGTAACGGGGCAGACCTTACCCATGATTAGTCTTGGTGGTTCCTCGGCTTTATTGACATCCATTGCCATTGGAATGGTGTTGAGCGTAACGCATTTTGAGCAAAAACCTGTTTCCAAAAAAAGAATCCGTAGTAAAAAATGAATGCTAAACGTATCATAATAAGTGGTGGAGGAACTGGTGGGCATATCTACCCTGCCGTAGCGATTGCCAATGAACTTCGGGTACAAAATCCTGGAGTTGAGATATTATTTGTGGGTGCCGAAGGTAAAATGGAAATGGAAAAAGTGCCCCGTGAAGGTTTTAAAATTATTGGATTGCCCATTGCGGGAATAAATCGTTCAAATTTACTGGCGAATATTAACTTTCCTTTCAAAGTCATTAATAGCTTACGTATTGCCCGTAGAGTACTAAAAGACTTTGCTCCCGATGCGGTGGTGGGAGTAGGCGGATACGCAAGCGGACCAACTTTGATTGCCGCCGGATGGATGGGTATTCCTACGTTAATTCAGGAACAAAACTCGTACGCTGGCGTAACAAACAAATTATTGGCGAAACGATCGAAGAAAATTTGTGTAGCTTATCCCAATATGGAAAAGTTTTTCCCTTCGGAGAAAATTCTGATTACGGGAAACCCAGTTCGGAAAGATATTTCTGAATCGAAGATAAGTAAAGCTGTTGCAAGTGAAAAATTTGGTTTGTCGCCCGATAAAACGACTGTTCTGATACTTGGTGGAAGTCAAGGGGCACGAAGCATAAATGAAGCAATTCTGGCAAATATTCACACGATAACTGCCGCTAGTATCCAATTAATATGGCAAACGGGAAAAGGTTTTTTGGAAAAGGCGAAAAGTGCCGTGATTGATATTCCCACTGATCGATTACACGTTGCGGAGTTTATCTATGATATGCCCGCTGCTTACGCTGCTGCTGATGTGGTAGCTTCAAGAGCGGGAGCCTTGTCGGTTTCGGAATTGAGTTTAGTTGGAAAGCCAACAATACTGGTGCCTTTTCCATACGCTGCCGAAGACCACCAAACACAAAATGCCATGAGTTTGGTAGATGCAGGTGCCGCAAGATTAATATTGGACAAATCTGCTCCTGAAGAATTAGTGCCCGCCATCTTAGCACTATCTTTAGATGTAGTCACTCAGCAGCTATTAACAAGAAATATCTTGACATTTGGAAAGCCGGATGCTGGAAAAAATATCGCTTTGGAAGTATTGAAAATTTGTAAATAAGTATGAAAATTTTTCTGTCGGAAAATACGGTTGACTATAAATCTTACACTTTTAACTACGCTAAATACTGCGTGATGGAAAGTATGGATGAATTGACTGATGTTTACGAAAATGGGTTTCTTCCGTACTCCGGAGATTTACGGATAAACAAAGAAATATTTTATCTCGCTCGTAGCCTTCGGGTTGATATTGACAGATTTAATGACTCCTCCGAGAATAGAAGGGTCAATCGTACTGTTGAACCCTTAGGGATTGAAATGGAAGTTATTCCTAAAGCTGACTTTGACTTGCAAAATGCTGATTTTCAAGCTTTTTGCGAAAAGTATATCAACGAACGTATCGGTGATGAGAACATGAGTTCTGAGCGATTATCATATATTTTGGAAAGGGAAGCGGGAACGCACATTTTAAGGTTTTATAATTCTGAGCAGGATTTTGGTTATGTTTTAGGCATTATGAATGAAGACATCCTTCATTACTGGTTTGCCTTTTTCGATACCGAGTACATGCGAACGCACTCACTCGGTAAGTGGATTATGTGGCGTACTATCCGGTGGGCGGCTGATAATGGTAAAAAATACGTGTATCTTGGTACCGCGTACAAGTCAAGTGCTTTGTACAAGATTCGTGATCATAAAGGCTTAGCTTTTTATGATGGAAAAGGATGGAATACGCACGTGAATACGCTGAAAGAGTGGTGTAAATCTGACGAAGAAATTATGCCGGCAGATAGATTTAAACAGTTACAGAATCCAAATGAATTCTTAGAAAATCTGTAAAATAGATGAGCAATGGTAACTACTCAGGTACTTCCTTTGCTGAAATAATATAATAAATAACCAATTATTTTGTATTATTTCGAGAATTTTTGTTAAAAATTTAAAACTAAGTTGATTATGCATCAGTTCTTGTCTGTAAACATAATAATGTAGTCAGGCTTATCTAAAAATTCACATGCTTTCTTCTAAGAAGTACAATAAAACAACTTGAGTCGTAACTAAAATAGATGAGTCATGAAAATAGGAATGTTGCGTACGGAAAAATGGCTTTGGAGTATTCCTTTAGTTATTCTTATGGCATTAATTACAGTGCTGAATGCAAAAGGAGACTACAAGGAAGACTTATGTAACAGTATTGAAATCAAGATTCAGCAGCCGGAAGAACTCCCCTTAATTTCCGAAGAAGATGTCTTACAATGGATTTTGCCAAGAAAGTTAGTAGGTGAACGTTTAGACAAAATTGAACTGAGTAACGTAGAACAGAAAATTAGGGAAATGCTTCAGGTTAAAAACTGTGAAATGCACATTGACTTGCGAGGAATACTGACCATTGAGGTGGAGCCTTTCTTACCGGTTGCCCGTATTTTGCGGGACGGTGCCCCTGATTATTATGTCAGTGATGACGGTACTTTTTTTCCTACTTCGAATAATTATACCGCTCGGGTAATATTATTGTCGGGTAATTATTTTACGAACAAAATTTCGATGACTGATAACAAATCTGTTAATTTGTTATCTTTTTTAAAGCATATAAATGATGATACCTTTTGGAAGGCCCAACTTACTCAGGTGACTATTGATAATCAGGATAATATGTACATTGTGCCATTACTTGGTGAGCATATTATTAATTTTGGAAATCCTGATGAAGTTGTTGCCAAACTGCGAAGATTAAAAGTATTTTACAAACAGATTTATCCCGTGAAAGGATGGGGTAACTTCTCGGAAGTAAGCGTAGTTTATGCAAATCAGGTAGTCTGTAAATAGACCTGATTGAAAGCCATATTTAGTAATTAGAAAAGCGTTAAACGTAGCCATTATGCAAACGGAAGAATATGTAGTCGCGGTTGATATCGGTAGCTCAAAGATATGTGCCGTAGCTGGAGACGAAGACCAAGATACGGGGAAAATAAATATCAATGCTTTTGCCGAGCGTACTTTTATCGCCGACGAAAACATGATTCAGAACGGAAAAGTGAATAATCTGGAACGAGTCGCAGATATGCTTGATAGTGTATTAACAGAAATTGCTGAGCAACTTTCTGCTCCGGTGCAGCTTATAAATATATCAATTTCGGGTGGTCAAATTATCGGTCACAGCCACACCACTACCATTACCCGAAATGATTCCGATACCATTATCCAAGATGATGATATGGAAGATTTGCTTCAGGACGTTAGAAGAACCTTTGAGCCAAGACCTGGTCATACACTTCTACACATCCTACCGCAATTTTTTAACGTTGATAAAAGGACAGTTAGTGATGATCCGGTAGGTCACGTTGGGTTACGCTTGGGCGGAGCTTTTTACGCAATTACCTCCCCCGAAGCAAACATTCGTCACCTGCACGAGATGATTGGTTTTGTTCCCCAGAAAAATGAAAGTGGTAAAGACTCAAATAAAATAATTGAGGTAGAATATACGTTATTTTCACCAATTCCAGACTCGCTTGCTTTACTTACAAAATGGGATAAAGATGGCGTAGCAGTTGTGAATATGGGGCGTGATACTACAGAAGTTGCCATATTTTCTCGGCAGGGAATTCGTCACGTAGCGGTTATTCAGTACGCAGGAAACAAGGTAACCCACGATTTGATGGAAGCCTACAACCTCAGATTTGAAGACGCCGAAATGCTGAAAATAACCTGCGGCTCATTGCCACCTGATCAGCTAAACGAAAATGAAGTTATCACGATTTCAAGCGACGAAGAAATTCCTGAATTTGAAGTGCCTGTCAGAGGAGTACTCGAAATTATTGAATTACGGATTCGTGAAATAGCGGCAATTGTGATGAGTGAACTGGTGAAAAGTGGTTTCGCCGAAAAACTAAGTCAGGGAATAATACTTACTGGAGGAACGGCGAACCTTTACGTTGTGAAAGAAATATTCAGTGAAACCTCCAATCTACATACCAGAATTGGAAAGCCTTTAAAGCATATAAAACGAAACCCATTCAGTAGATTAGAGAATCCGAAATATTCTACTGTAATTGGTCTGTTATTAGCCTCCTACTATCCTTTTGACGTGCGTGTTCCAGCATCAGTATTGCATTCTGATTACTTATCGCCGCAAGGGAAACAGAAGCTAAACCAAGCTAAACCTCCAAAAGGTGGTGGCATGAACGGTTTTATTAATAAGATAAAAGACTTTATGAATTCTGGCAACGAGATTGGCGGAGACACCTATGACCGCGGAAGATAAGTGCTGAAAGTGCTTTGCCTTGGTAATAACAGACAGGAAACTTAATAACGTGCGAAACCTATAATCTAAAAATCATGATCACAAAAGCCCTTCATAAAGTAGATTTTCAAAAAAGTGAAAGTCAGAATTTTCAACAAGTAATCAAAGTTATCGGAGTCGGTGGTGGTGGCAGCAATGCGGTTAACCATATGATTGAATCAGGATTTGAGGATGTAGGCTACGTAGTGTGTAATACAGATCAGCAGGCTCTGCAAAAAATGGACGAACGTGCCCACAAGCTTCAGTTGGGTATAGAGCTTACCAAAGGGTTAGGAGCGGGAACAAACCCCGAGGTAGGAAGAAAAGCGGCTTTAGAAAGCGAAGACTCTATTCGTCAAATACTAACGGGTAAAGCTGAGATGGTTTTTATCACCGCCGGAATGGGTGGAGGAACCGGAACTGGAGCTGCTCCGGAAATTGCCCGCATTGCCAAAGAACTGGGGCTTTTAGTAGTAGCAGTAGTTTCAGACCCGTTTAGTTTTGAAGGGAATACCAAGATTCATCAAGCATTAGAGGGTATCGAGAAACTCAAAGAACACGCTGATACCGTTTTGGTTATTAAAAACCAATTACTCCAAGATTTATACAAGGATTTACCCGTTCGGGCTGCTTATAAAAAGGCCGATGAAGTTTTGGCGAACGGTGTAAAAAGTATCGCTGAGTTGATTACATCACAAGGTGAAATAAACTGTGACTTTGCCGATGTTAAAATGGTTCTTCAAAACGCTGGACAAGCCATGATGGGTTCTGCCGTTGCCACTGGAGAAAAACGAGCTATTGAAGCCATAACCCAAGCATTAGAATCACCATTATTAGAAAATAATAAAATATTTGGGGCAAAACGTATCTTAGTCTCCATAGCTTACAGTGATGAGAAGCCCGAATACGAAATCAAAATGTCTGATCAGACACTTATTACAGAGTTTGTTCAGGGCCAAATACAAGCCGATGCTGAGGTATTCAAGCACGGTTACAGTATTGACCGTTCGTTAAAAGACGGCGGCCTCCGAGTAACGATTGTTGCCGCGGGTTTCGGGAGTGAAGGAAACAAAAATCTGCGAATTCAATCAAAAGAAGAACCGGTTGCGATAGAAATAGAGGAGGTTAAAGTAGCAGTTCAAAGACCCGTTGCGGCTGATTATACCCGTCAAATGGTGGAGTATTTTGTGAACAATGACTACAAGGGGCAACCCCTTAACGAACCCTCGTTCAAGCGTTGGACGCTAGATTATAAACTCAATACCCTTGATAAATCAAAGGTCGTTGAAAAGTTCCCGTTAGCAGAAATGTACGAAGGTCTTCGCCGGGCGGGGTTGATTAAATAAGCCGCATTAATGACACACCTAAAACGGCTGTAAGTACTACTTACAGCCGTTTTTTTATCCCCAGATATTACCATTCTTAAAATTTGTGTTGTTGATAAAGCTAATTTTACCGTATATTCGGAACAATAAATAATTAACAAAGAAGCTAGAAATTACCATTTTTAGCATTTTATCTTTCTCATACTTTTCCAAATAACCAATCCTAAAATAGAACATAATGGAAACTACAAACCCCCGTCCAACCTTCCTGACCATCTTATGCGTACTGACTTTTATTGCCAGCGGCTACGGAATTTTTGATGCCGTATCTGGCTATACATCTGCCGATATGGCAGTCGAAGTTGCCAAAGATGCCATGGAGGAAGCTCAGGATAAGATTGAATCTGAAAGCGAGGAAGTTCCCGCTTTTATCAGTAAAGTTTTTGGAAGTATCAGTGAAGGTTTGACTCCTGAAAATATTAGAAATTCAGCCATCGCGGGAGGTATCGGAAACGTACTGACACTAATTGGAGCAATTTTGATGTGGGGACTGGATAGGAAAGGATATTTCTTATATATCTTCGGGAGTTTAGTATTGATAATAGCCCCCTTAATAATTTTTGAAGGGTTTATTGGAGCAGCGGCAAGTGGTGCAGCCGTTTTTGCGGGCGTACTTTTCGGAGTGCTTTACGGTGTGAATCTCAAACATATGAGTTGACACTTTCAAATACATTTATAAAAAGGTAGCTCCGTATTCGGAGTTGCCTTTTTGTTTTTAAAGCAATTTTACCGCAATAGTTTAAGGTCAGCTACCATACTTAAAGTCAATCAACTAACTTTGTATTTTTAAAACCTAAACTTGCTTAAATGCGTATCTGCCTGTTAATTTCATTCCTGTTTATAACGCGATTTTTAAGTGCTCAGCTTCCTGAATATCAGGGAAGTGCAACTAAAAAGTGGGATTTACTTCACACAAAGCTGTACGTATCGCCTAACTGGGAAAACGAACAATTAAACGGAAAGGCTACTCTGCAGATAAAGCCTCATTTTTATTCGCAAAATGAAGTTGCGTTTGATGCGAAAGGTTTTGAGATTAAAGCTGTCAGTTACAATTCTAAGTCAATCGAGTTTTTGTACGACGGGTTAAAACTCGTTGTTCCTTTTGATAAGGTGTTGACCCGACGAGATACAGTAGAAATTATTATTGATTACGTTGCCAAGCCCAACGAATTGGAAGTAGGTAGAAGCGAATCGATCACGCAGGATAAAGGATTGTATTTTGTGGACCCGCAAACTCCCAAAAGGCAATTGTGGACGCAAGGCGAAACGCAAGCAAATTCGTGCTGGTTTCCAACCTTTGATACGCCGAACGAAAAGCATACGCAAGATATCTATTTGCGGGTTGACAAAACGCTTACCACACTTTCTAACGGCGAGCTAATAGAGGAAATAACTCACGATGATAACACCCGAACTGATCACTGGCAAATGAAAAAACCGCATGCGGTTTACTTAACCATGATTGCCGTTGGAAATTTCGTTAAAATCATTGACCCGACTTTTAATGACTTTGAAGTTAGCTATTACCTTGAACCCGAATACGCTCAGAACGCTCTGGCAATTTTTGGTAGAACTCCGCAAATGATTCGTCATTTTGAGCAACTATTGGGCGTAAAGTATCCGTGGGAGAAATACAGTCAAATTGCCGTACGTGAATTTGTTTCGGGGGCGATGGAAAATACTACTGCTACGATTCATGGTGATTTTGTGGTAAAAAATCAGAATCAACTAGTTGATAATAATGACGACGCCGTTATTGCCCATGAGTTATTTCACCACTGGTTTGGAGACTTGGTAACTACTGAATCTTGGGCAAATTTACCGTTGAACGAGTCGTTTGCTGACTACTCAGAATATCTGTGGTCGAGTCATTTCTACGGCGAAGAATCGGGAGAATGGACGGCAATTCAGGCAATGGAAAATTACCTAGTTGAGGCAAAAACAAAACAAGAACCCCTCATTCGTTATTTTTATAATGACCGTGAAGATATGTTTGATTCACATTCGTACGCCAAGGGTGGTCGCGTGTTGCACATGCTTCGCCGTTATGTGGGTGATGAGGCTTTCTTTGCTTCGCTCAATGTTTATCTAAAAGCCAACGCTTTTAAGACTGCCGAAATTCATAACCTACGCATGGCGTTTGAAGAAGTGACCGGAGAAGACCTCAACTGGTTTTTCAACCAATGGTTTCTGACCGCTGGGCACGCCCGACTCGACGTAGAAGATTACTATAAAAATGGCAAACTCACGCTCGAAATTGATCAGGTTATTGATTCGGTGAATACTACAATATATCACTTGCCGCTCGATGTTCTAATTGGGTTTCCTGACGGAAAAACGATGTATAAAAAGATTGACCTGAAAGAAGAAAGTCAGGTGTTCAGTTTTGAGTTGAATAAAAGCCCTGCCTATATTTTAATTGACCCGAAAGGTGAACTAGTCGGCGAAATAAATCACCCGAAGAAGAGTGAAATACTAATGAGTCAGTACCGAAACTGTCCAATGGTCAGCGGACGTTTTAAAGCACTTCAGCTGTTAACTTACGCACCCGAAACCGACGAGCTTTACGTCAAAGAACCGCTTAGCGATTCTTCCGTGCGAAAATTAGTTTTGGAAGCAACAAAAGATACTTTTTGGGGATTGAGGGACATGGCGGTACAACGACTTTTTGACTACGATGGTGAAGGTTTTTTAGAGGTTGAAAAAGAACTCCAACTTGTGATTAAGGCTGATGAAAATGCTAATGTAAGAGCCGACGCTATTTTAGCGATGAAAAATTTTCTGAACCCGCAAAATGACATTCTTTTCCGAGCGGCTCTTCGTGATACATCGTACGTCGTTCGAGGGGCTGCTTTAGAAGCTCTATTGGTAAATAATCCGCCGGATGCTGCCGAATTGGTTAAAGCATTCGAAGACGTCAGAGACGTGAATATTTTTGCATCCGTAGCGAATTATTACGCTGAGGAAGCCAAACCAGAACGTTTACCTTGGTTTACCGGAAGGTTGAGAGAGTTGGGTAACACGGAACTGTATCAGGTAATGGGCATTTTCGGAACGTACCTGATACAATCAGATGCGAATATTCAACTTGATGCTTTGCCTTTTCTGAACGATATGGCAACCAATAAACCGCAATGGTTTTTGCGTTACGCCGCTGTACAAGCTATGCTTTTAATTGGTGATTTGCCGGAAACAAAAATTGCCTTAAAGTCTGTATTTGAAGCAGAAACTGATCAACGCCTTAAAGACGTTTATGTAAACTACCAGTTTGATTAATTTAAAGACTATTTTCTTAAATAAATCCCTTCAATTTCGCTCGGTTTATAATCTTTAGCTAATCTAGGAATTCGTTTGAAAATGGTTGGTATAACGCCCTTTTTATCAATGATAACTTCGGGTGGTTCTTTCCTGAAATTATCGAAGATATTGACCACGCTTTCGTAGTCATTAGGCTCAGCGAGGTCACGCTTTGAGAGGTTCCAGTTTAGGTAAGCGGTTACTTGTTTTCCGTATTTATACTCGTCTATGCGTTCACCAATAATTAGCATTTTTTTGCCTTTTACAATATCAGGTGGGACTTGCTCGCTCAGCCGGACTTCTTCCAAATGATTGAATCCTTTGCCAATTAGCGGCTTAACTCCTTGGTATTGAATAAATAAGGTGAATAATAATAGTATAATAAATGCTATTTCTGGAAGGTAAGTGCCTTTCATATGCAAGAAAAATCCAGCAATAAAAATAGCTATAAAAGGCAACGTACCGTAGAGTTGCATCGGGATTTTGTAGGGCGATAAAATGTAGGCCACAACGCCAAACAGTATTCCTAATAATGCAATTTGGTGCATCCGGCTTTGTCCGCCATTATACCGATTGTTTGTAATCAAGAGAAAATACCCAACTAAACTAATTAAAAACGGGATTGTGAATGTGTAGAAAACCTCTAGCAGTTTTCCAAAGCTAAGTTGAGTAAACCGAATGCTACTTTCCAGAACATTGTACCTAAAAGCTTCAAAATCGCTTACGAAATAGAAGTAGATTCCCATGATAAAAATAGGGAGTATAAAACCCAAAGCAATCAGTAAAATCTGACGGAAACTGGCACCCGTAAATAATAACATCGCGAGAATAATCCAAGGTAGAAAAGCTACAAACGGTAAGTGGAACAACGTAGCTACTCCCACGAATAAGCCTACTTCAAATACGTCATCTCTGACACCGTCACGGTTGCTAATCTGTTTTGCAAAACTGTTGTAGGCAATTATCAGAAATGTGGTTCCCATAAGTGCTGGAGACAGTTTTCCTAAGTCGAAAGAGAGGTTAGCCAAAAGTACATAAATCGCCCCAACTACGTAATTGCGTTCAAGATAAAACTCACGGCGATTAGCAATTATTGATAAGTAAACTGCCTGAAAGACTATGAATAAGTAAGCCGTTAATTCATAAGCGAATTGCTCTTGCCCCATAAATAAGTTTACGAGCCAGTATACAAGTGCAGAAAGTGGGGCCACGCTTGTCCAGATTTCGGTGTATAAAGTACTGCCTTCGCCCATCTTTTGTCCTAGTACTATCCATTCCATTTCGGGTAGGAGGGTAGGGAGTTCGCCCGAAATAAAGGGTAATTTTAGCAATAGCAGCAACAGTATAATTGCAAAAACCAGAAATGGTGAGTTAATGCGTAGGAAGGTTATCAACGGAACGAAAGTTTACGTGGTGAACTACTAACAAGCAAAATTACGTTTATCCAAAAGGTTAAACCAAAATAAGTGCGGATATTTGTTTAAATACGAAAATGATAGGTAATCAATATCACTCAGTGGGGGAAGACCTGATGTACAATATTTGATTTTAAATGAACAAGAGTTAACGCCGTAGGGTTGAAAAAACGGAACTCAATTATTCAGAAACGTTCCCGATAGCTGTTGGGACTCAAAACAAGAAAAAATGGAAACAAAAAGACAGAAACAATATAGTAAGCAAATTCAGAAAGACCTCGGAGAATTGTTTCAGCGTGACTTTCGCAAACTCTTCGACGGAGCTTTCGTGACAATTACGGATGTAAAAGTAACACCAGATTTAGGTATTTCACGGGTTTACCTCAGTTTTATGCTTGTTAAAGATCAAGAAGCATTGATTGAGAAAATTAGAGAAAATGCTGGTTTAATACGTGGTAAATTCGGAAACAGGGTGCGGCATCAGTTTCGGGTAATTCCGGAATTTCAATTCTACATCGATGATACCGCTGAAGTAGCTCAAAAAATGCACGACTTGTTAGACAGCCTCGATATTCCGGAAGATAATTCTGAAGAAGAGAAAGAAGATTAGATATGAGATGAACCCCGTCAGGGGTCGCAGACCCTGACGGCGGTGCATTTAAGTTCCGTAAAAGTATTACTTTCAATCTTCATCAACTACCGAATTGGCTTAGTTATCGAATGAATTACGTGTACTACTTTATCTTTCGCCATGCGGTAAAGCGTGGGATATTTCATTTCCTGTACTTCCGCTTCCAACGCATAAATTAGCCGATATAAGGCGTCACGGTTGCTTTTATAATCGGGAACTGTAAATTGATGAAAACGGGCCTCCTCAAATTCGTTGTGGATATACACTACTAAGTAAAAGCTTCCCTTTACGTAAAAACCCGCTACCTGATGCCGGATATACGTTCGAAATGATTGACTTTCATCCGCCATAAAATCGAGGATTTGCATTTCTTCATTGGAGTAATCAACCCCTTTAACATTTATAAAGTGCTGTGACATTTTCTTTCATTATTAGCTATCTGTAAAAAGCTATATCCGCTCATTTAGTTCATAAATATTTCCCAAGAGCTCATCATCGAAAAAATCCGTCCATGTACTTTGTATTGCATAGTACTGTGCGTTGTGTTAGCTTTGAGGTATCAAATAAGGCGAAAGTAAAGTTCTTTCGGACGACTGTTGAATAAAGTGTTAACAATATATAAAATGAAAAAGCAATTAAAAAGAATCAAATCAGAATCTATGTTGGGTGGAGTTGCCGCTGGCTTAGCCGAGTACTTCGATATTGACGTAACGTTGATACGCGTCATTCTCGCCATCGGAATTGTTGCTCCGTTTCCAGTAGTGATTCCTTACGTAGTCATGTGGATTGTGATGCCCGCAAAAGAGGAAACATCGATGAAAGGTATAACCATCGTTAGCTCGTAGAAAATATAATTTTCGGGAAAATAAAAGCTCCCGTTTCAATTTTGAGACGGGAGCTTTTATTGTGAATCCGAAATTAATACCGCCAGCTGGTCAAGTCGGCACCTTTAGGAGCTGTTTTGTAAAGTTCATTTGTCCATTTGGGTATAAACATGCGGTGATAACGTAATCGGCTAATGTAGTTGGGTTGGGTGTGGTCACCGTTCCAACAATGCTCGGCTTTATCACCGTAATCTACTTCGCCGTTATAAGTTGGACCCTCCAGTTTTTGCAATACATCCTCTGCGAGATAGACGGCATTATTCAGGTAATAATTATCCATATCGCCGCAATAAATCCTGATTTTGCCCGTCCAGTCTTTGCCGTGTTCAGGCCAGTCACGCTTGAGGATATGAGTCAGATCGAAGTTTTCTTTCCAATACTCAGCTACTTTTGCGTTAATCTCACCCGTGGCTTTATCCCAAATCGGTTCGGGGTAGCCGTCTTCCCCATTGGGAGAATATACCGCTTCCCAAATATCCCATTGTTGTCCACTCCTTGACTTGGAACCGAGAACGCGTTCGCGTTTACTCATTTCCTCCAGCGTTGCTGAAAGTTGCCCCAAGGAATCCCGATGTCCGGGCCGGGCTGTTTTCTTAAACTCACTCGGGTAATAATAAGCGTTTTTATCTTCGTAAAGATTTACCGTAGTATACGCTCGAAAATCAATTGGATCGGGGCAAGCGGCAAAGCAGCCGTTGTACTCTGTGGGATATTTTACTTGTACAGCAAGAGCTTCCCAGCCGCCCGTTGAGCCGCCGTAAGTGAATCGTGCCCAGCCTTCGCCAATGCCACGAAATTGCTTTTCAATGTGTGGTATCAACTCATACGTGATGGCATCTCCGTACGGCCCGATATTTTCTGAGTTCACGGCGTATGAATCGTCGTAGTACGGGCAAGCGTGCTGAATTTCGATGGCTAAAACTCGGGGGAAGTCTGGTCCCGTCCACATATTATAAAAGTCGTGGGCCTCTTGTTGCACAATTTTTTCATAGCCGTAAATCCCGAAACGGCTGTTGTAATCATTTGGTAAACCTTCGTCGGGTGGAGTAGGACGGAAGCCGTCAAAATCAGCGGGGAAGTGTCCGTGAAAAACCGCCAATGGGTACTTTACGTCGGGGTGTTCGTCAAAACCTTCGGGTAGCAAGATGTGAGCTCCCAAATACATCGGTCTTCCCCAGAATTCTGTCAATAATTTACTCTGAATTTTAATGTGTTTAATGTATTTCGTGTCTTTTGGTTCTTCAATTGGCGGGATGATATTACCTAATTTCAGCTCAATAGTTTTCTGGATATTTGGTTTAATCGTTATTTGAATTGGAGTGGAATACACATTTCCCGGAGCGAGGTTCCACTGTTGCCCTTCGCCGCGATCCATTGGGAGTTTGACCGTTTTACCATTTTTAAGGTTAAATGTTTCGTATTTGTGAAGTAATGCTTGTACGTAATACGTTCCCGCTGGAACGTCGTTTAAATTTTCAATTGGGAAACCGATGGTATTATCCGCCGTTATAAGTTTGGGTGAACTACCATCCCAACTATCTAAATCAAGCCCAAAAACGAGTTGGGCATCGTGACCATCCGAAATTTGGAAGCGTGGTTCGCTATTATTGTTTGTGGAGAGCATTAACAGCAACCTGCCGTCAACCTTTTCAGTATTGGGAAATGAAACCGAAAATTGCGTTTGGGCGAAGCCCTGAATGGATAATAAAAAAAGTAAGCTGAATAGAATTCTGTTTTTCATGTGAATAAGTGTCTAAACGTTAAAATAGTCTTGAAATGAAACAGTAAGGCTCTGAATTTTCTTAAAAGTGATAGTAATTTATTCCCCAAACAACATCTTGAAACATACTGCATCGTCTATTTTAGTTTCGTCAAGCGGAGCATAAAACCTGTCAAGAAACGAAGCCGCAGAACTCCACGAAGTGTGCATCATTCCTTTAATATGCTGAGCCGTTTCTTCGTTCGCATTCTTTTTGAAATTTTCGAGGAGGGCAAGTTGCTCTCTCGCAACAGTCCCTTTACGCCACGACGAGGTGGCAACGTCAAATCCTTTCATGGCAAAATAAGCGGCGGTTGGTTCGGCTCTTTCGTAGTGCCAATCGCAAATCATAATATCCTTCGGAATCAAATCAATTGCCTGGTGCGTGTTATTCATACTTGCTTCCCACTTACCCAGTCCAGTGGTTTTACCGTCTAACAAACGGTCGCCCCATATCCATAGTTTTTTATCGGTTTTTGCCAGATGGTTTCTGATTTTCGTTAGTTCTCCCGCAAATAATTCAGCTTTATCCTTACCACTGCAACGGGGACATTCTTCTTGCCCAATATAAAAAACTTCGTCCATTCCAGCGTGGAAATCATTTGCTTGAAAAGCGGCAGTTATTTCGTCCACCAAGTTAAATACTATCGTGTGAACTTCGGGATGTAACGGACAATAACTTTTGCAATAAAGGCCGTCCTCATTTGGCCATTTGTATTCTTTTGGTAACTCAACGCCGGGCGTTTCATCGAATTGAGGATAAACCTGTAACAGCATTTCCAAATCCGAGTGCCAGGACTGATGTCCTAATAAATTTATTTGTGGAATAAGGTTAATGCCATTTTTTTGGCAGGCGGCAACCATTTTATTCACTTCCTCTAAAGAGAGACCACTTTTTCTCGCTAATTCAGGATGCGATTTGTATTGAAAGTCATAATCGACCCGTAGAATTAGCGTATTAACTTTTCTCTGGGGAAGTTCTTCGTTGATAAACTTAACAAACCGATTTACGTTTGCTTTGTCGGGAACGGCAATTGCTAAACCTCTGATGGGCAATGCTTCATCTTGAGCGTTTACTGCTAAGTTTAGGCAGAAAATAGTAAGTAATAGTGATAGTAATTTCATTGTAAATAGTTGGTTAGTACAGAAAATCCCTATTCAGAACGCCGCTCTTCTCAGTTCTTTCCCCGAGAGGGGGAAGGGAGAAATAGAAGTATTGCAATGTAGGTTAGAGTTTAATGCGAATATTTATTTTAGATAATAATGCGGCTAAACCGATCATGGTAAAAGCCCAAGCAACGGAGCCGGAAACCGCCAACCAAGGTATCTCTGTTTGTTTGTAGAATAAAATATTTAGGTTTAATCCCCAAATGGAATAGTATATAATGTCGGGAGCCAAATACGTTGTCAAAGGGTTTTGCCCAGCGGGTAGAAAAGAACTTGCCCACTTTTGCCATCTTTTAATATCAAGTAAATAAAACAATAAAGCAAATACCAAGATGCTAATCCCGTTACACAACATCGCTCACGAAGGCGTTCCCGATAGTTTGGAGATAATAAACCAGTTTCTCAATCCAAACGCTGTCGCTATGCAGACCATACCAACCGAAATTATGAGAGATAGAAACCGTTTATAATCAGTTCTGTATTTTTTTAGGAGAATGCCAATCACCAAACCCGCGAGTACAATGGAGGGTATATTCCCATTCAAAATAACGCCAAAAATTGGTTTAATAGGGTTCAGAAAACGAGTGTAAGATAGTTGGGCTAAAACATTCAATAGAATAAAACCCACCCAAACTGATCCAATCGCCCTGATATTGTCTTTGAGCCAAAAGTAGGTAAGGGCGGCAACTAAATACCCCCAACCAATTAAACCCAAGATACCCCACCAACTTGTACTCATCCAACCAATATTTTCGGGCGTGCCGGAACGGTAAATGGCGGCAAGTACCAGCAAACCTAAGATTCCAATAACCTTTAAGCCCTTAAAAACGAGGACATACCTTGATTCGTTTGGGTATTTATTCCAAATCAGAAAAACGGATATGTAAACTAAAATCGCCCACAAGAACTTATTTATTCCGGTTAAATCAGCGTTGTAACTTTCTATATTAACCGCGAAAACGCCAATGAGTATCAAGCTCAAACTCCTGATCAGAATGTGTGAAAGTAGTTGAATGCCAGATTCTCCTAATTTCCTGCGAGCCATAAAAGCAAAGGGAATAGACAACCCCACCATAAATAAGAAGCCGGGGAAAACCCAATCTGCTAAACCCAACTGATCTTCGTTTTCAACCGCGTGACCCAACCATTCGGGTACACCGGGCGTATATAAATCATTCACGAACAACATCAAAAAGAGCGTCAGCCCCCGCATAATATCAATGGATTGAATTCGGGATTTGGTGGTCATTTGGGGAGTTTCTGGTTTTGCGGTGAATAGCTTGCTTCGTTTTAACGATGTTGAGAGGGAGAGAGGGAGAGAGAGGGGGGGCTTTCATTCAACCTTGATTAACTCACTTGCTAAAATATTATCATATAAATTAGATGATGGGTTTTAAACGTATAAACCTTCCTTCTTTTCAAACATTTCAATAATAGTAATCATCTCTTTTGGTATTTTTAAGCTCCTTGCACTCTAACTATTGATCAATTACCGTTACAGAGGTAAGTGTAAAAAGTAGAAGTAAAACGTTCTTCATGCTTTATTAAAGGGTCTGGGATAGGTTTACGTATTCAACGTATAACTCACTGATATAATGGTAAAGTCTGGTAAATCAATTTTTTTAGTACTTCAGTTTCAAATATAAACGCCTTGAATTATTAAGAATGTTCTTAGTTTGAAGCCAGCGTACCATCATCAAATTCCCTACCTTTACCTTACAACCTATTCAACCTCAATTCAATGAAAAAACTCTCTCTGCTATTCATTGCAACTTGTTTTCTAACAATTAGTTGCACCGAAAAAATTACGCAAAAACCACCTAATGTAATCTACATTCTTGCGGATGATTTGGGTTATGGTGATGTATCGGCGAATAATCCCGAAGGGAAAATAATCACGCCAAATATCGATGCTCTTGCTACCGAGGGCATACGGTTTACAGATGCCCACTCGGGTTCGGCGGTGTGTACGCCTACTCGCTACGGAATTATGACGGGAAGGTACTCGTGGCGGGGCGTTTTGAAAAAGGGCGTTACGTGGAGTTACGATTCGAGTATTGTGGAGCCTGACCGCTTGACGGTAGCGGATATGTTCCAACAAAATGGCTATAAAACTGCGTGCATTGGTAAGTGGCACTTGGGTTTAGATTGGTCAAAAGAAGACACGCTAGATTACCCCGTAGATTTTAGAAAACCCGTCGGAAAATCACCGAATACCAACGGGTTTGATTATTCGTACATTATTCCTGCCTCCTTGGACATTCCGCCGTACGTTTACGTAGAAAATGGTTCGGTTACAGAACAACCAAATCGCCAAACAATTGACGAATCAGAATTTGGTTGGTGGCGGCTCGGACCTACGGGAAGTGATTTTGTGCACGAAAACGTATTGCAACGCTTCGCCGATAAGGCGGTCGAATTTATTAATCAACAAAACGACGAACCGTTCTTTGTTTATATGCCATTAGCGGCTCCGCATACGCCCATTTTACCGAGTCAAAAGTGGAAAGGAAAGTCGGGGTTGAATGAGTACGCCGATTTCGTTTTAATGGTGGACGATGTAGTCGGACAAGTGCGAAATGCGTTGAAAGCAAAAGGGTTGGACGAAAATACGCTAATTGTCTTCACTTCTGACAACGGCTGTGCTCCGTACGCTGATGTGAAAGGTCTGGAAGCCAAAGGGCATTTTCCCAGCGGGCCGTTCCGGGGTTACAAAGCGGATGTTTTTGAGGGTGGGCACCGCGTGCCGTTTGTGATGAAATGGGCAAACGGGATTCCTGCCGGAAGTGTTTCGGACGAAACCATTTGCCTAACTGACTTTATGCAAACCGCCGCTTCGATTCTGGGCGTCAACTTACCCGAAACCGCCGCCGAAGACAGCTACGATTTATCCAAAATTTGGAAGAACGAATTAACGGAAAGTACCTCGCTGCGAGAAGTCACGATTCATCACTCGGTAAACGGAACGTTTGCTATTCGGCAAGGCGATTGGAAGCTCATTTTGGCTCCGCATTCAGGAGGTTGGAGTGAGCCACGTCCCGAAAAAATGCGAGGAGAAACGGGTGTTCAACTCTATAACTTGAAAACAGATATTGCAGAAAAAAGCAACGTAGCGGAGCAAAATCCTGATATTGTGAATGGATTGAAAAACGCGTTGAGAGCCAATATCGAAGCGGGTAGAAGCACACCTGGGGCGAAGCAAGCGTACGTAAATCCAGAAGGGTGGGAGGTGCAAAATTTGCTTCTGAGAAAATAGTTTTGATTTTCCTGTCAGTTTGAGTCTCCGAGGTCCCTTACCATACTTTCTCGGCAAGTTGTCTAAGCAGTCTTTCTTGGTAGATTCTATTGGTATAATAGTGTAACAAGTATGAAAGCTGGAGGTATAGTTTTTTACCTAAGAAAGTGGACCATGAACTAACTAATTCAGGCAGAAAATACCCTTATTTTTCGCCGTTGCTTTTATATCGTTTGGCTGTGCCGTGAGCAAAAACAACGAGAAAATATACTTGGTAAACAGTTTTAAAGTCGATTTCGAAGGCGTAGGGAAGATGAGTTGCCTACAAATTCAGGAAAACGATAAAACCAATCCTGATGCGTGGTAGCTTTCTTACTGTAATATTGAAGGATTTGATTACCGTCTAGGTTTTGTTTGCAAAACTAAAGTCCGTGAGACCGAACTGGATAAATCACAAGTTCCCGCTGACTCTTCGTTCGTAATGTACGAATTGGTTGAAGTCTTAGCAAAACAAGCTAACGATTGACTGCGTATTGTTGATGTCTGGGTATTGGAAGCTATTGGAGGTAAGACTCTTAAGTAATCAGTTACCGATATTAAGGATACTTTTCAGGTAGATGTGGTGAACAAACGTGTTTATGGAAACGGTTTGTGTAATAACTTTAACGGAACGCTTGTACGTCTGAATAGTAGCGAGATACAAATTAGTACTAGTGCCAGTACCCGAATGGCTTGCCGCGGAAATACGATTGAGAATCAATACCTAAAGCTACTAAAACCTACGAAATTGGTTTGAACCAACTCCGAATGTTTGACGGTGATAAGAAGAATATCCTGACGTTTAGAAAAGTGGATTGATTTAATTTATAATAATCCGTGTCCCTGAATTGCCTTTTTCAACGGCGTTTAGTAATTCTTCTGCGTGGCAAATAGTAACTTGTTTTACGCCGTTTTTGATGGCGGCAAAAGCATTGTCCAGTTTCGGAATCATCCCTTCGTAAATCACGCCTGCGGCTTTGTAGTTTTCGTAATTTTCTGGAGTAAGTTCGGCAATAACGGAATCGTCGTTTTCGGAATCGGAGAGGACACCTTTTTTCTCGAAACAGTAAATGAGGTTTACTTCAAATTCTTTACCCATCGCTACTCCAATTGCCGAAGCTTGCGTATCGGCGTTGGTATTCAGCATTGTCCCAGTTTTATCAAAAGTCAACGGAGCAAAGACGGGCGTTTTACGTTGATTCAATAAACTACTGATAAACTGACTGTCAACTTTCTCAATATCGCCCACAAAGCCGTAGTCAATTTCTTCAACTGGGCGTTTCTTAGCTAAAATCACACCGCCATCTGCTCCAGTGAGACCGATAGCATCGCAGCTATTAGCTTGCAATTGAGCTACGATTTGCTTGTTTACTAAACCTCCATAAACCATCGTTACCACATCCCGCATTGGTTCATCCGTGATGCGGCGACCTTCCACCATTTTGGTTTCAACGCCCATTTTTTTTGCAATTTCGGTGGCTATTTTTCCGCCGCCGTGAATGAGGATTTTATTTCCTTTTAATGCGGCAAAAGCAGTCAGGAATTCCGTTAATTTTTCGGAATCGTTAATGACGTTTCCACCGATTTTTATGATGTTTAGTTGCAAACCTTTTTTGTTAAAATGTTTTATTATGCAAATAATGTTGCGTATTTACGGCACGCTGTAAAGTATTAGGTATTCAATATGACAAAGATTTAGTTCCGACGTAGCTTCACACTATTGAATTTTTAATTCTCCCGAAACCCGTCCGTTATCGCCTTACGAATGGCCTGATGGGGGCGAAGTTCGTTTTGACGGTAGACCTTTGGCGAATGATTTGGGGCGTCGTCTTTGGCTTCCTTAATGGTTCGGAGCTGACTTTGTCGATAAGCCTCAAATTCTTCGTCGGTCATACCTTGTCGGCTGGTCTTACCCATATCGTAACCGTCGGAGTACGTATAAATCCGGCGGTCAATATCGTATTTTCTGCTTTTGTTCAGCAGGTCGTCGATAGCGGTTCTCAACTCACTTATTCTGGACTTGAATTCTGCCAAATCAGGAAGTAACTCTAGGGCGTTTTGGGCTACTGCTTGTTGCTTTCGAGCTTTGATTAACTCTGCTTCTATTTCAGCCTCATTTTTATTTAATTTGTTTTGCTGATTTTCCAGCCGTTTGATTGCGGGGCTTGCTTGTAGCCAACGATACCAAAACGTGTGCAAAATAGGAAAGGCGATTCCCAGACAAATGGCTCCAGCAACGGCAAAAAGTACGCCGCTTAGCACAAACGATAATAACGCCCACGTACTATTAACCAGTGCCATGTTCAGGTTATCAAACGCTTGAAGCTTTTCATCCATCTTAAGAATTAATGCTTGATTATCAACGGGCTGGGTTGGGTCAATAGGCTGAGATTCTAATTGCAATGCTTGAACCTGCTTATTGATTCCGTCTTTTAGTTTGTCAGTTTTGTAGGCTTCGTACCGGAACCAGCCGAGTACAATCATCGTACCCACGGCGAAAGTCACTAAAAACGTTTGAAAATAACCGTAAATACGTTTCGTTTTTTCGTTATAATCATTCAAATATGGTTGCTCCACGAGTCGTTCGTAAGCGGGTTTTAACAATATTGATAAACTCGCTAAACCAACAGCAAATAACCAGGCTTCCACATTATTTCGAATGTTTAAAGCGTATGCCACAATTTCGTGCGAAATAATCAAATCGCCCGCTACAAAGGCAATACCCGCTAACAGATACAAGATTCCTGCGAGTAAAGCGTAGGGCGTTTTGTGGGCAGCTTTCTTGGTTTCAACAATTTCAAGCCTCCCGTCAACCACCTGACGTTCTTTCGCTACGTGACCTTTTTTGCCTTGCAGTAAATTTGCCTGAGCGGTATGTTCTTGAAGTTCTGCAAATAGCTCTTTCTTGTCTTCCGTTACAGAAGCAACTTGTTCGTTGATTTCCAGAACTTCCTGTTTTTTATCAGCAATACGCTCCTGAAAATACGCGTAATTGACTTGACTGTCCAAAAAGCCTTCGTAGGTTTCTTTATCTGTATCTTCCGCACCTGACCTAAAGCCGTGCTGAAAATCTTCGTTTTGGTATTCTTCGTTCATTCTAAAATTCTTTTGATTTGATTACCCGATAACTTATCGCGGTAGCCTCTGGCTAATCTGAATTCACTTTCAAAGAGTTTGATGAGGGAGTCGCGTTTGCTGTGATAGCGTTCGAGCGATGCTTCGGCTTGGTTAAGACTTGGTAATATTTTCCACTTTTCGATGCGTAAATCGTCTATGTCTTTCTCAAAACTTATTACCTCGCTTTCCCATTGTTCTTTTTTTTGAACTTGGTCTTTTTGTAGCCGCATGTTTTTTGCCCACGCCAAACTATCGGACTTTATAACGCTGAGATTACTCAGAACTAACTTCCCTGAAAACATAAAGAGAAAGAAGATAAACAGAAAAAGTGCGACAGATTGCCAAACGCTTTGGGAGCCACTGCTTTGGGTAAATACGAAGAGTGCCGCTGTAAATGGTAAACTTATTTCTTCGAGTAGTTGTCGCCACGAAACGGATGAGTTCTTTTCGTGAAAGAATGAAAATCGACCAAATAAGTTGAACATCCCCGCCAATAAAACACCAATTGCGATGAACTGGTGATTCTTGGTAAAGTTTGGTGTAAGTGAATGGTCAATCAGAAAAAAGCTTCCAATACACATCCCGATGGCAAGTAATAACCCGACACTTGTACGAAGTAAATTGTGGTCTCTGGGCGATTCGTTTTCGAGCGTTTCAATTTTGCTGTTCAATACTTCAATACGATTTCCTTTTTGCTCGATAAACAAATTTAATTCTCCAATTTTCTCCGAAAAGTGGTCAATTTTTTTTTCGATATCGACAGTTTGGTGCTTGAAAAATGAGCGAATAACTGCTGTTTTCTCTTCGGATTCGGCATCTGATAGTCCGAAAATTACACCTTCGTCACGTAGGGCGTCTTCATTCGATAGCCAGTGCGGAAACGGTTTATCTCGGGCTTCGGTAAGGACGTTTTCCGTTTCAACCGCTCTTGTGATAACTGTACTACTCGGTACGTCAATTGCGGTTGTTTCTATAGTTTCGCTTACAGGAATTTCGGGAGTAGATTCTTTTTTAAAGAAAGACTTTATGCGTTGTAGCGGGTTCATTTATATAGCTTTTTCAAATAACCTTAAAGGAATCAATTATTAACGAAACCTCAAAAGAAATGTGATGAGTGAGCGGGTGGTCTCCGGTTAACAATGTGAAATTACCTATTTTTGTGCACACGAATCGAATTAGTAATGCACATCAACTCCAAAAATATCTTCCTCATTGACGGGCTTGGAGCATTACTAACGGCTTTTTTAACAGGGGCAATATTGATATTTTTTGTTGAATATTTTGGAATGCCGCAAAATATATTGGTTACATTAGTAGCTGTCGCTTGCATTTTTGCCGTTTATTCTTTGACTTGCCATTTCTTGAAACCCAAGAACTGGCGACTCTTTCTCGTCTTTATTGCTATTTTAAACCTTGTTTACTGTGCCGTTTTAGCTGGCTTTGCTATCCATTTTGCGGTGCGGTTGACTTTACTTGGTATTAGTTATTTCACCGCCGAAGTGATGGTAGTTTTAATTCTCGTTTATGTAGAATTATGCGTGGCTTTTTCCAAGAACGTCTCATAATATCTGCGAAGTACTCGAATGTCAACTGGGCGATATTTTGGAATATGCTAAGGGAAATTAATCACCTTGGATGATACGTCCGCACGGCATTTTTCTGTACTTCGGCTTTGTCAAGGGTCATCCGTTTCGTCTTTTTAGCGGCGAAAAGTTCCATTTGATCATCGTAGTGCTGACTTTCGGGATGGTTGGAAGATCCGTAATTAATCACTGATTCTATTTCGGGAAGTTGCCCTTTTTTGAATTTAGTTAATTCAATGTACGTTTCGCCCTGTTTTACGGCGTGTTTTCCATCGGTGTACTCAGTGGTGGCGTACATTGCTGTAATAACATCTGGTAAGCCCCAAATCGATAATTCTTTATCGCCACGTTTCAGTTTTTGTATTTCGCCAAGCGTAACGTTTTCTTTTCCGAAGTTTTTTACGAAATGCGTTTTTACATCACGTAATAATGCAACGCTTTCGTCTTCCAAAAGTGTCCGATCGAAGCCTTCGCTCCTATATTTTTCGTAAATATTCCAGTAGAACTTCATAAATATTGCCGCTCCCTCGCTTTCAATATTACCGATACGATTCCAGCTTTTCAGTTTTGAGATCATCGAAGAAATATCAGGATATTTATTTTCGTCAAGACGGAAAACTACGTTCACGTCCGTTGGGTAAAGTAGTGAATCTGTGGGAAGTTGACTGTCGTATTTCACTCGCTTAAAATCTTCGTAGCTAAACTTTTTGTAAGATTTTAGTAAATCGCCCATGCGTTTGCTGCGATTATTATCAAAGGTTTCGTAACCCATTGTTGGGTCAAAGTCTTCGTTTTTTAAATTGTCTGCTTCACCGGTTGCGTTGAAAGGAGTATTATTGGTATTGAATAAATAGCCGCTTTTTGGGTTCACGTATTGCGGTAAATCCTTGAACGGGTGAAACTCCGTCCAGAGCGTTTCGGAAGTGTTTCCTGGTACAACTCCTTTCCAGTCATAATCCTTATTCCGAATCGGAACTTTACCATTGCTAACGTAGAATATAGTGTCGTTTTGATCGGCATAAACGGTGTTGAACCCTGGAATAGCGACCATTTCCATTGCTTTGTAAAACTCAGAAAAGTTACGGGCTTTGTTCATTCGGTACCATTGCTCTATGCCCCGAATATCCATATTCGCCCCGAACCGAACCGAGAACGTTCCCTGCTCAGATTTCAGCGTCGCTCCGTATTTACTCCAATACGCTTTTTTCTTTACCGGAATCACGAACGGCCCGACTTTTACTTTCAGTTTTATATTTTCGACTTCGAGGTCAACCCATTGGTTATCAAATCGATATTGGTTGTTGTTATCGGGATTTATCTGTAGTTGATACACGTCAATTTTATCCTGATTATTTACCGTGTGTGCCCAGCCGAGGTGCTCGTTTGTTCCTAGAAAAACGACTGGTCCGCCGGGAAATAACCCGCCAAGGATATTCCAACCTTCTTCGCTAACCAAATGAGCTTCGTACCATGCCACGGGACCTTCGAGTGGTTGGTGCGAGTTATTGGCGAGGTACGTTGCTCCGTCGGTGGTTTTTGTGTTCAGGATTGCAAGAGCGTTTGAACCCGCTGACTCAAAATCTGTCAAGCCACCCAACTTATTTTTTAAAATACTTTGAAGTGTCTTTTCCACTCCCGAAATAACTGATAATGAGAGTACAGTGGAGGTAAGGTATTCTTTAGCGGTCAACGGAAATGCTTTTTTTGCCAACATTTCTTTAGGATGACTCTTGGCGTACGCATTGATGCCGCTAACGTAACCTTCGATTAGTTTCACGAAGCTAGGAGATAAATTGCCAAATTCTTTCTCTACGATTTCCCTCGAACGTAATAAACCGACGACGTAATCTACCGCTGCTCCGTCTTTCCCGTTCACTCGTCCGAGCATCTGTTTTCCGGCGAGCATCGTGAATTGCATCGTCTTGAAATCGTCTTCGGCGTTTGCCCAAGCAAGTCCGTAAGCCGTTTCAGCATCCGTCTTTCCGAAAATATGTGGCACGCCCCATTTATCTCGAACGATGTCAATGTTTTCTGGATTTATTTGTGCGAAAGCGGCGTAAGTAGCTGCTAACAATAGTGTTGTGAAGAGTGTTTTTTTCATAGTTGCGTTTGTTGAATCCCACTGGGGTATGAATGAAGTTATTTCATGTAAGCCACCGCTCTTCTTGCTGGGAAAAACGCTGCAATAACGGTTATAATGATTATTCCGAGCGAAGCGTACACAAAGTCTGATAGTTTCATTTCCACGGGATACGCATCCACAATAGCGGACTCCATGCCCATTGTCACGAAACCGAACTGCATTTGTAACCAGCAAATGACCGCCCCCAAAACCAAACCGATACTTGCCCCGATGAAGGCAATCATGGCTCCTTCGGTAAAGAAAATGCGTTGCACTAAATTACGCCTTGCTCCCAGAGCTGAAAGCGTTTGAATGTCGTCTTGCTTGTCAATAACTAACATAGTCAACGAAAAAAATATGTTGAAAGATGCAATTCCGATTATTAGTAATAAGCTGATGAAAATAAATAGTTTTTCGATTTCTATGGCTTTGAAAAGAGCCTCGTTTTGTTCGTCACGGTCTTTAACCGTGAATGCCCTGCCCATAATATCTTTAAGTTCTGATTTGACTTTATTGGTAACCTTCTCGTCGGAAAGGTATACTTCAATCGCCGTTCTTTTTCCCTGATAATCTGTGAGCCGTTCTACAATTTCGATGGGTAAAAAAACCAAATCATCGAATTGCTGCTCCAACGAAAAAACGCCCGAAACGGGTACAACGATGGTGTTGATATTATCTTCAGGATTTAGAACGTTTAATTTCTGATTTCGGGGATACCAGATTTCGAGTGGATAAAGAAAGTCTTGCACGTTAAGTCCTAACATTCCGTAAACGCCGCCACCCACAAAAGCGTAAGGAATAGAATCTTGCTGTAGCATCAGCCGGCCTTCAACCACTGAGTGTACCAACGGTGAAACCTGCTCAAACTTTTGGTCAACTCCTTTTATGGTCACCACCATTTGAGCGTCGCCGTTGCGTGCTAAAGCGTTATCCTGAATCACGGGATTCACGAAGGATACGCTCTCAATTTTTTCAATTTTTGAGATTGCTTCGTCGGCTAATTTAAAACCTTTTCCTTCAATAAGTTCAATCTTCAAATCTGGGTCCTGAGCCTTAAATATCATTCGATTTAGCCCTTCCAGTCCGTTAAATACAGAAAGTACAATTACCAAAGACATACTTCCTACGCACACGCCGAGCATGGAAAGCATGGAAATTACATTAATAAAAGAGCGTTTTTTCTTAGAAAAGAAATAACGTTTTGCGATAAATAGTGATAAGTTCACTGGCTTCGGATGTCGGATTGTTGATGAAAGTCGTAAAGTAAACTAAATTTACGCAAGGAGGCTATATAACAACAAAAAAACGAGTGCCATTTGGCACTCGTTTTGGATAAACACCATAGAGTTGATGTTACTTTATGCGGCTACTTTTGGAGCGTATTCACCGTCTTTCAATTTCTCCTGCACTTTCTCAAAGCAGTCCATAGTGTATTCTACGTCTTCGAGCGTGTGAGATGCTGTCGGGATGATGCGTAAGATAATTACGTCTTTCGGTACAACTGGATAAACGATTACCGAGCAGAAAACGCCCATATTTTCTCGGAGGTCTTTGATTAAATTTGTTACCGTTGGTAAATCATAATCACCGTTTAAGAAAACTGGTGTAACGCACGATTCGGTCTGACCAATATCAAACCCACGCTTGCGGAATCCGTCTTGTAATGCGTTCACAATTTCCCAAAGCTTATCTTTGAATTGTGGGTTTTGGCGGATTAATTCCACGCGTTTTAAGCCGCTGGCTATAAAAGGCATGGGTAACGCCTTGGCGTAAGTTTGTGAACGTAAATTGTATTTCAAATACATTACAACTTCTTTGCTTCCCGCTACAAAACCACCAATCATCGCTATTGATTTGGCAAAAGTAGAGAAGTGTAAGTCAATGCCTTTCTGAACGCCGAAATGTTCTGGTACGCCTGAGCCAGTTTTGCCCATTGTACCAAGACCATGAGCATCATCCACTAATACTCTAAAAGTATATTTCTCCTTTAGAGCAACGATTTTATCAAGTGAACCAACTACGCCTGACATGCCAAAAACACCTTCGGTGACAACGAATATTCCGCCGCCTTGTGACTCAGCAAGTTTGGTGGCACGAATAAGGTTTTTCTCTAGGCTTTCCATATTGTTGTGAACAAACGTATAGCTCTTTCCCCCCTTGGCACGGTGCAAACGTATGCCGTCAATCAAACAAGCGTGGCTTTCGGCATCGTAAACGATGACATCTTTGGAATCAACCATTGCTTCAACAACTGACATCACGCCTTGGTAGCCGTAATTCAAAACGAAAGAATCTTCTTGGCCAACCCATTCGGCTAACTTTCTTTCAAATTCTTCGTGTAAATCGGTGTTTCCGGTCATCATCCGAGCACCCATCGGGTACGCTAAGCCGTATTGAGCAACCGCTTCATTGTCGGCTTCTCTTATTTCGGGATGATTTGCAATTCCTAAGTAATTATTCAATGACCAATTGAGCATTTTTTTGCCCTGAAAAGTCATGTATGGACCGAGCTCGCCGGATAGTTTAGGAAAAGAATAATAGTGGTGCGAGTAGTGGGCGTGCGAACCGATTGGCCCTAAGTTATTAAGTACTTTGTCGAAAATATCTATTGCCATAGTGGGAGGGTAAATTTTTCTAAAAAATTGATTATCAATTAGTTGATGTTCAATGAGAATACTACTTAAAAGATCAAATTTAAACGATAGCTAAGTATTATTAAAAGAAACCACGTTGCATCTAAATTGTTACGATGTAATTCAATTATAAATAGTATCTCATATCAAAAAAATTATATTTAGTTTTAGCAAAAGTGGAAAATTTATTAATTAGATGCAAAAACTAAGATTACTGTAAAAGATAAAACTCATGTCTGAAATTAATAAAATAGTTGTTGCCAACCGTGGAGAAATCGCCCTCAGAATCATGCGAACGGCACGTGAAATGGGAATTAAAACGGTAGCAGTTTTTAGCGAAGCTGACCGAAAAGCACCGCATACGCTTTACGCAGACGAGGCGTATTATATCGGACTTTCTCCTTCCAAAGACTCTTATTTATTGGGTGATAAAATTATTGAAGTTGCGAAGTTATCAGCCGCCGATGCTATACATCCTGGGTACGGTTTCTTGTCAGAAAATGCTGAATTCTCGGAAGCGGTGACCAACGCCGGGTTGATTTTTATCGGACCTTTCGGAGAGAGTATCCGTACGATGGGTGATAAGATATCTGCCAAACAAACCGTAGAAAAATACGGTATTCCATTAGTTCCGGGTGTAGCTCGTGCCGTGGAAGACAAAACGGAAGCTAAGCAAATTGCTGAGAAAGTGGGTTATCCCGTACTTATCAAAGCCAGTGCCGGTGGTGGTGGAAAAGGGATGCGGGTGGTCGAAAACCGAGAGGAATTTGATGAACAAATGAACCGAGCCGTTAGTGAAGCTGTGCAGGCTTTTGGTAACGGAGCTGTCTTCATTGAAAAGTTTATTACCAAGCCTAAACACATTGAGATTCAGATAGTAGCGGATACGCACGGAAATGTGGTCCACTTATTTGAGCGAGAATGCTCGGTACAACGCCGTCACCAAAAAGTGGTGGAAGAAGCTCCGTCTTCGTGCCTCACGCCAGAGATTCGGCAAGCAATGGGGAAATGTGCCGTTCAGGTCGCCAAATCCTGTAATTACCATGGAGCCGGAACGGTAGAGTTCATCGTAGACGAAAAACTTGATTTCTATTTCTTGGAAATGAATACCCGTTTGCAGGTAGAACATCCGGTTACAGAAATGATTACGGGAATTGACATTGTGAAGGAAATGATTCATATCGCCGAAGGAAAACTACTTTCTGTAAAGCAAGAAGACCTAAAAATTATTGGTCACGCCATCGAAGTACGGATTTGTGCCGAAGATCCGGAAAATAACTTCCTGCCCGATGTCGGAACATTACAGACTTATCGCCGCCCGCAGGGAAATGGAGTTAGAATCGACGATGGTATTGAGGAGGGTATGACCATTCCAATTTCCTACGACCCAATGATCGGGAAATTGATTGCTCATGGGAAAAACCGCAATGAAGCAATTCAGAAACTAACGAGAGCAATTGATGAATTTCAGATATCGGGAATTAAGACAACACTTTCTTTCGGAAGGTTTGTCATCAATCACCCCGCATTTCAATCAGGAAAGTTCGATACTCGGTTCGTCTCGCTTTATTTTAAACCCGCCGAAGAAAAAAAATCAGTCGATTCGGACAATGAAAAAATTGCAGTAATGTTATCCAATCAATTGCTGACAAGCAGTTCACAAAAAGGTGCGAACAAAAACTCAACGGTGATAAAGTCGGATTGGACGAAGAACCGAAAAATAATTTAAGAATTTTCCTACTTTATCTTTGACCGTCGGAAAATATACTGCTATATTTGCATCCGCATTTGGGAGAGACAACCTCTTAGTTTGGAGAGATGGGTGAGTGGCTGAAACCACCAGTTTGCTAAACTGACGTACTCGCAAGGGTACCGCGGGTTCGAATCCCGCTCTCTCCGCCAGTTTCACAAATACGGGGTGTAGCGTAGCCCGGTCATCGCGCCTGCTTTGGGAGCAGGAGGTCGCAAGTTCGAATCTTGCCACCCCGACAAAGCCCGAGTCTCAGACTCGGGCTTTTTGTATTTATATCTAACTGGAAATTATCAGAAAAATCCGTTAAATTGATTCTTTTGCAACTGATTTCTGCCTTCTGATTATCAATTAAATATCAGGTTAAATGCATTATAATTTCCTCACACCTAATAAAGGTGTGAACTGGGAAAAGCCCTTTGAATCTGTACCTGATTTCAAGATAGAACGGTACAAGCAGCATAATTTACTGGATATTTAGCAATATTTACCTGCGTTATAGTCTGTGGAGCGGATGACTTCGGGGGAATAGCGGAGTATGGTCGTCAAAAGAGTTTTTTGCAGATATTTTAAATTTACCCGACGAAATTTCTTCACACGATACATTTAATAGGTTTTCAAATACTTAGATAAAGAAGCACTTGGAAATAGCTTGTACGTCTGGTCCAAAGAAACTCCTTCGATAATCAATGAGGTCTATGCCCAAATAAATATAGACGAAAAAACTCGTGGTGCATTTGTAGAATATTGAAAAAAGCTGTTCATTTTGGCTACTAAAAGCCGTATATTTATTTGACTAGCAATCATCTAAATACAAATGAACAACTTTATCGAAAGTTACGGACAAAT
>Ga0222709_1000106_pt1 | contig 33152 bp, 19 predicted proteins | sample AntAcemetage1692_FD_179822 | JGI IMG/M metagenome (GOLD analysis project Ga0222709, IMG submission 179822) | Saline water microbial communities from Ace Lake, Antarctica - #1692 | ecosystem: Environmental > Aquatic > Non-marine Saline and Alkaline > Saline | place: Antarctica: Ace Lake...
CAAAACTGACGATCTCTGCCAAGGTTCTTAGCTCTGTTAATTCATTGGGATTGATCCCTGACATCTCAGGATGCTGCTTGGTAAGTGCACCGAATATTTCTACGCGTTTGATGGAATCAATTCCCAAGTCAGCTTCCATATCCATGCTGAGTTCCAGCATTTCCGCCGGATATCCTGTCTTCTCACTCACCACTGCTAGCAAGGAAGCAGTCAATTTAGTAACATCCATGCCCACAGTAGCGGATGGAGTATTAGCCGAAACTGGACTAACTGCAGCGACAACTGGACTAACTGCTACTGGAATAATCGCTGTCTTTTGAGGAACTTCAGCCGCTACAGTGCCATTGCTTGCCCCACTTTTTGCACCGACAAAGCTCACGATCTCTGCCAAGGTTCTTAGCTCTGTTAATTCATTGGGATTGATACCCGACATCTCAGGATGCAGCTTGGTGAGTGCGCCGAATATTTCTACACGTTTGATGGAATCAATTCCCAAGTCAGCTTCCATATCCATGCTGATTTCCAGCATTTCAGCGGGGTATCCAGTCTTCTCACTCACCACTGCTAGCAAGGAAGCAGTCAATTTAGTAACATCCATTCCATCATTGCTTGATGGAGTATTAGCCGAAACTGGACTAACTGCAGCGGCAACTGGACTAACTGCTACTGGAATAGTCGCTACCTTCTGGGGAGCTGCTGCTGCAACAGTACCATTGCTTGCCCCACTTTTTGCACCGACAAAGCTCACGATCTCTGCCAAGGTTCTTAGCTCCGTTAATTCATTGGGATTGATCCCCGACATCTCAGGATGCAGCTTGGTAAGTGCACCGAATATTTCTACGCGTTTGATGGAATCAATTCCCAAGTCAGCTTCCATATCCATGCTGAGTTCCAGCATTTCCGCTGGATATCCTGTCTTCTCACTCACCACTGCTAGCAAGGAAGTAGTCAATTTAGTAACATCTATTCCATCATTGCTTGATGGAGTATTAGCTGCGACTGGACTACTTGGAGCGGCAACTGGACTAACTACTGGAATAGTCGCTACCTTCTGGGGAGCTGCTGCTGCAACAGTGCCATTGGATGCGCCACTTTTTGCACCGACAAAGCTCACGATCTCTGCCAAGGTTCTTAGCTCTGTTAATTCATTGGGATTGATACCCGACATCTCAGGATGCAGCTTGGTAAGTGCGCCGAATATTTCTACACGTTTGATGGAATCAATTCCCAAGTCAGCTTCCATATCCATGCTGAGTTCCAGCATTTCCACTGGATATCCTGTCTTCTCACTCACTACTTCTAGCAAGGAACCGGTCAGCTTGGTCAGATCTAAGCTTTTTTCAGTTGAAACTGGAGGAGTGGGTACGGTGATCGCTTTTGGGGCATGACCGTTCAACTTTGTCAAGTCCACTTCTTTTCCATTTGAAGCTGGAGGAGCAGGTGCTGTGATTACTGCGGTATATCCGTTGGAGCCATTTGGGGTAGGTGATTTGCTGACTCCATTACTCCCATTTTTGACAAATGAAGCTACAGGAGCTACCGTATTCTGGTCGGTAGAAACCACTGGCGAATGTGCCATGTCTTTATTTCCAGCATTCATATTCTGCAATAGAATAGTCAACAAGTGTTGAGACTGTTGATTTTGCTGATCCATAAATCTTTCGAAAATCTCCAACGATTTTGTCTGATTTGCTTTGAATGAATCGAGTGTGATTTGCAATAGTTGAAAGACTTCTTTATTCATGGTTTCTTCTTCATTTTCAGATGGACTGGGCGTAGCATGTTGGACAGGAACTTCTACTATTTTCTCGATTGTGATGATTTTTTCTATTATTTCGGTTCCTCCGCCAGTAATTTTAAAGCCGTCATTCATCAAGTCCTGATGTGCTTTTTGAGTTGGCTCCGATACATAATTATTACCGCTCAATGCAACGGTCAATTTTGACTTTGGAGGAAGAGGAATCATTTCCTTTTTGTAAGGATCGATATTGGAAAGTGGCAGACCAAGAACTTGCATCTGTACGGTTGCCTGACGGAAAAGTAAGTCGCTGTCTTTTGTAGCACTTGCGTTTACTGCAATTACATGATGCGCTTTTCCTTCCAAAATATTACTGACCAAATTTGTCAAAACCCCTTTCGGACCAAATTCAACAAAAACACGACCACCGGCATCGTAGATATTTTCTATCTGATTTTTGAATAAAACCGGGTTTAAAATCTGATTTTTCAGAAGCGATTTCAGCTCATTTAAATCAGTTGGGTATGCCTTACCCGTGGTGTTGGAATAGACCGGTATTGCAGGAGTATTGAAATGCTGCTGATCTACAAATTTCGAAAACGGTTCCTGTGCATGTCTGACAAACTCGGTGTGAAATGCTGCAGCAACTGGTAAAGGCACCACTGAAAAACCTTGCGCTTCTAGCTGCTCCTCTGCCAATTTAATCGCTGCAGTACTTCCGCCCAGCACAACCTGCTGATTAGAATTCACATTTGCGATCGTGACCCCGCTGATATTTCTGATGGCAGCTGCGACTTGCTGCTCAGGTGCTTTCACCGCCAGCATTGTCCCCGCATCGCTGTTGGGGTTATCAATTGCCATGACTTCACCACGTGTTTTCGCCAACTTCAAAAAAGTGATATCATTGTAAACACCAGCTGCCCACAGCGCTGTCAATTCTCCAAAGCTATGTCCCGCTGTGAATTGTGGAGCAAAACCTGCTTGCTGCAATGTTTTATATTGACCCATACTCAATACACCGATTGCTGGCTGGGCAAACTGAGTTTTAGTAAGCTCCACTTGCTGTTGAGCTCGCTCTTCTTTGCTAAATACCGGAATAGGAAATATACGATTGGATAGCGGACTGGAGCCGGTAATTTTGAATAGCTTGTCCGCTAGTTCAAATGTTTTTACAACCGTCGGAAAGGCATTCGCCAACTCCTTACCCATTCCTACATATTGTGATCCCTGCCCTGCAAACAAAGCCACAACTTTATTCATCGCGACATTAATACCTTTTGGCTGATAGTAGATCCCTTTTGGGTGATCCCATGAGCTGGATGAAAAGCCTTGATTCTGAGCAGTTTCAAGCAGTTCTATACAATCTTGAATCGAAGTTGCTACAAAACCTACCCGAGCATGGTGTTGGTTTAGTTGACTATTTTTGCTTTTGGTGATTAATTCCTTGAATGCTATTTCGCTTTCAGCTCCGCGTAACTGGCTCAAGACTTCATTTCCGAGTTTGAGTAATTCAGCTGGATTACTCGCTTGTAGGATGACTGTTTTATAAGGTTCATGCAGTCGATAATCCCTGCGTTCAGGGCCTTGATATTCTTCTATGGTGATGTGCACATTGATCCCTCCGAACCCGAAAGCACTTACGCCAGAGCGTCGTGGATGATGACCGTCTTGCAACCATGGACGAGCTTCCGTATTGACGTAAAGCGCCGAGTCTTCAATCTTAAATTTTGCGTTGGGTTTTGCTACGTTAATCGTTGGTGGCAACACTTTGTGGTGTAAAGCCAAAATAGCTTTGATAATTCCAGCGGCACCGGCAGCAGATTTGGTATGACCGATTTGAGACTTTACAGAACCTAGGGCAATGTGCTGCTTTCGAGGATTATTGGCCCCAAATACCATTTGCATAGAAGTGAACTCTGTAGGATCACCTGCACCGGTACCCGTTCCATGTCCTTCCAGCAAGCCAACCGTATCGGCTGAATAACCGGCATCTTCATAGGCACGATTCATTGCCAACGCCTGTCCGGCTGGACGTGGTGCATATACTGACTTGAATCGACCATCACTGGAAGTTCCGACTCCTTTTATAACTCCATAGATTCGATCATTATCTCTTTCAGCATCTTCCAGTCTTTTCAAGACCAACATGCCCAAACCTTCACCGATCAACATTCCATCTGCGGCATCACTGAAAGGGCTACTATTTCCAGACTTCGAGAATGCAGGCGTCTTACTGAAAGACATGTACATAAGTGGAGAATTATCAGTGTCTACCCCGCCTGTGAGCATCATATCACACCTTCCTTCTACTAATTCACTTAAGGCCATTTTAATTGCGCTCAAAGAAGCCGCGCATGCTGCATCAACGACGCTATTGATACCACCTAAATCAAATCGATTGGTGATACGACCGGAAATCACATTACCTAAAAGACCGGGAAATGCATTTTCATTCCAACCGACGTAAGCACTTTTCATTTTGGCAACAATCTTTGGAATATCTTCCTCCGAGATCCCGCTTGCACGTAGAGCCCTTTCCCAAATTGGATATTGCAAACGAGAAATTAATGGTGTAATGAGCTTTTGTCCACCTCCGACTCCAAGTAGTACACCGGTTTTTTCTCTCAGTGCTTTGGTGAATTTTTCGGAATTTTGTCCATAACCAGCATCTTCAAAGGCATCTCTAGCAGCAACAAGTCCAAGCAGCTGTGATGCGTCAGTCACCTCAAGAATATTGGGTGGCAATCCAAACTCCATTGGATTGAAATCTATTTCAGGCAAGAAACCACCTCGCTTGCAATAGGTCTTGTCAGGTGCTGTCATATCCGCATCGTAATAGTCATCGATAAGCCAGCGATTGGGTGGCACATCTTTGATGCTATCTTTCGATTGGATGATGTTTGTCCAGTATTCTTCAATATTTTTTGCGTCAGCAAACATCGCTGACATCCCAATTACTGCTACTGGATTTTTCTTTAAGGATGAATTTATATTCATTGGAGTAATATCTTTATTCTGTGTGGGTGAAATGTCGTCTGCTACAAGAAGCCTTCATGAATTCTTAAAGCTGGACCATGAAAAGCGCTTCTTGAATATGGACTAACTTAATTCCTTTCTCTGTGCACAGTCCTCTCAAATAAGGAACCATGATGCCAAATGTCAATCGCTCTATGCTAAACTCAGTTGCCGGGAACAGCTCATTGTCCTTTAACATTTTAAGCAATTTTAATACTGTCTTACCAACTACCTCGACATCCATATCTTTTTGAAATATGCCGTCCTTTATGCCCGCACTAGCCAGTTCAATCAATTGCTGATGTGCGTAGTTGCCATTTCTTTTGTAGGATTCATGGAGTAATCCCGGGTAATAATGGGCGACGTCACTAAAAAAATTAGAGTTGATTTGGTAGGAACGACGGACAATTTTTTGATGTAAATGTCCCATTGCTTCGATCACATTAGCGGCTGATCTTATCACCTCCTCGTTTTCTCCACGCACATTGGCATTGTAGACATCAAGGCAAGCTTCCAATAAGGCCACTTTATCCTCAAAGTAGCTATAAATTGTTCGCTTGGAAGTATGAAGTTCCTTTACAATTCGATCCATTGTAATGGTCTTCACTCCATGTTCCATGAACAACTTTGTTGCCGTCTCGATGATAAGTTCTTTTGTAATCATACCTATTTTTTAGACAATTGATATTTGCGGTAATATTTAAGTTTCCTGAGTACCATGCAAAGGAAAGGAGTTAAGTTGATATTTCCATGACTTGGTTTTAATAACTTTAATTTTTATTATTCAAGGATAAATGGACATCAAAATCTATCGCGCCCAAACCGAGTCGTTGATTAAGCAAAATTCTCTTCAACAATTGCTTCAGCAGGTTCCTCCCCTATTGCAATTAAAAGCACTTCGCTATCAATCCGAGTTGAGCAGGTATAACTATCTTATCGGTAGATTATTGCTAAAAAGGGGGCTTAATTTTTTCGGTCTCGATGATGATTTGGATAAAATTGAGTTTCAGGAAAATGGAAAACCCGTTTTATCCGGAATCTATTTTAATATTTCTCATTCGGATCATCAGGTTATTTGTGGTTTCTCCCAAGAAGGAACGCTAGGTGTTGACTTGGAAAAAATTAGGCCAATAGATTTTGAAGATTTCACTTCAATGTTTTCAACAAAAGAGTGGTCTGCGATACGTGGCGCTGATGATCCAATCCGTACATTTTATTGGTTTTGGACGCGCAAAGAAAGTATCATCAAAGCAATGGGGAGTACATTACGTTATTTACATCAAATCGAACTGGATGTCACTTCCGATCATTTTGTAGTTGATGGGAAGCGGTATTTTTTGAGGCAAGTTGCTATTGAAGAGGGTTTTGTGTGTACGGTTTGCACCGAAAAAGAAATTGAATCGATTGAGCTTGTTGAGATTTGGTTTTGAGAGTATTTTTTTCACATATGTGATTGGGATGAGCTGCAGGGGTTGTAAACGCTGCAGCACATTTCATCAACCCATTTGACAGCCTATAATTCGATACACTTTTTAAAAAAGAGATAATTAGCTTCGCTAACGTTAAGGATCTTCATTTTATATTGGTTGAGCTGAGACCTTACATTCACACCGTAGCAAGTAAGGCCACTCACCTTTGTCTAGCTCTGATGAGTATGCAGGCAAAATATGTGCAACTAGTTGCACTTATCCGATGGTCACTCTCCTCAAAAAAACTCAATCACAATCCCCAATTCTTCCCCCACTTTTCAAAAAACTAAACCCTTCCTCATTAATTCCGTACATTTGAAGTGTTGAAAAAGATACTTTCCATAGCGTTTTCATTGATGATCCTTCTGAGCAGTGTAGGATTGGCTAAGACTATCCACCGCTGTATGGGAACGGAGATGGAAAGTGCAATTGGTTTTTCAACTACCACCATTGATTGTGGTATGGCCAAAAAGAAGGCTGATTGTCATTCTAAAGCAGGTTCTACTTCTCAAGATGAGAATGACTGTTGCGATGAAGAGTTTGAATTGCTCGTGTTAGACCAAGACCTTCAGAAGTCAACGCTCCACCTTGACTACTCCCAAGAATTCGTTGTTTCTTTAGTTTATACCTTCTTGGGAATATCCATTTTTTCAACTGAGACCAACGAAAATTATACTGATTACCTTCCTCCAGTCCTAGGGCAAGACCTCCATGTTCTTCATCAATCCTTCTTAATTTAATCTTTCCGGTAGCCCAATTCATCTGAATTGGGAGAATAAGCGGTTGCCTGTTTGGGCAATTGATTCTTTCTATTTCGCTTACCGGATCCGATTATGCTAAATAAAATCATCAAGTTTTTTCTTGAAAATAAACTAGTCACTGTACTACTTCTCCTACTTATCATAGGCTTGGGAATAGTCACTGCTCCCTTTAACTGGAATGTTGGATTTCTGCCAAGAGCTCCCGTGCCTGTGGATGCCATTCCTGACATTGGAGAAAATCAACAAATCGTCTTTACCGAATGGATGGGGCGATCACCTCAGGATGTCGAAGACCAAATCACTTATCCACTCACTACTTCACTCCTTGGTTTGCCTGGAGTTAAAAGTGTCCGAAGCAGTTCCGCCTTCGGTTTTTCCAGCATCTACATCATTTTCGATGAGGATACTGAATTCTATTGGAGTCGATCCAGAGTTTTGGAGAAACTCAACTCGCTACCTGCAGGACTATTGCCTGAGGAGGTCCAACCCAGATTGGGACCAGATGCCACTGCACTAGGTCAAGTATTCTGGTACACATTAGAAGGGCGAGATGCGGATGGCAATCCTGCCGGTGGATGGGATCTTCATGAGTTGCGAAGCATTCAAGATTATTACGTACGCTATTCCCTGAATGCTGTAGCAGGTGTTTCTGAAGTGGCCTCTGTCGGAGGTTATGTCAAAGAATACCAAGTGGATGTGGATCCTACAGCGCTCAAAGCATACGGGGTCACGCTGATGGATGTGATGCAAGCCGTCAGAAAAAGCAATTTGGATGTCAGTGCCAATACCATTGAGGTGAATCAAGTGGATTATTTCGTCCGGGGTTTAGGCTATATAGAAGAACTCTCCGACCTAGATCTTGCAGTAGTCAAAGTAACTGATAATGTCCCGATTCGGATCAAGGATGTAGCCAAAGTAAATATTGGTCCCCAAGTCCGAAATATGAGTGGCATATTGGATAAGTCCGGTGCGGAAGCTGTGGGTGGCGTAGTGATCGCTCGCTACGGAGACAATCCGCTGGCGGTAATTCAGGGGGTAAAAGCCGAAATTGAAAAGATTTCAGAAGGTTTACCATCCAAGACACTGGATGATGGAAGAATTTCAAAAGTAACCATAGTTCCTTTTTATGATCGATCTGGGTTGATCTTTGAGACTCTGGGAACGCTTTACGAAGCCATTTCGCTTCAAATCCTAATTACGATTATCGTGATCGTAGTGATGGTTTCTAATCTGCGCGCCTCATTCTTGATTTCTGCTTTACTTCCTCTGGCAGTTCTGATGTGCTTTATCTTCATGAAATACTTTGAAGTGGATGCCAATATCGTAGCACTTTCGGGGATTGCGATTGCGATTGGGACTATGGTGGATTTGGGGATTATTCTCAATGAGAATGTGCTCCGACATCTCGAAGATGCACCCGAAGGTCAGTCCAAAATGAAGACGGTTTACTTGGCTACTACTGAAGTAGCTTCTGCCATTCTTACCGCAGTCAGCACAACCATTGTCAGCTTTCTACCGGTATTCACGCTACAGGCAGCGGAAGGAAAGCTCTTTGGACCATTGGCTTACACCAAATCCTTTGCACTGATCTCAGCATTGATTTTTACACTTTTGATTATGCCGGCCTTTTCTCATTGGATTTTTTCCTTGAAAAGTTCAGGCAAACAAAGAAGCCTTTATCTAAATCTCGCATTGGTAATACTGGGACCAGTCATTGCCCTTACGGTTTGGGCTTGGGCAGGTTGGGTATTGTTTGCTTTTGGAATTGCAAACTTGCTAATCCAATATTATCCAGAACGTATTGGATCCTATCAAGATTTCATCCGAGTTGGAATTACGGTGATTGCAATTTCTTATTTACTCACCATCAAATGGCTTCCGCTGGGTGTAACCAATAGTCTGTTAATCAATTTCTTATTTATCGCATTGATCATCGGCTTGGTATTGGGTTTCTTCTCCATATTCCTCCGGTATTATTCCAGGATTCTTCTTTGGTGCCTCAATAATAAAGGCAAATTTCTGATCCTCCCGGTTCTGATTGTATTACTCGGAGTAAATATCTGGCTAGGATTTGATCGCGTTTTCGGGGTGTTTTCCAACTCCGCCGATCGTATCGGCTGGAATCTCCGTGCGACAGGTTTCTGGTCAAGTCTGAGCCATAGCTTCCCAGGTTTGGGTAAGGAATTCATGCCTTCGCTCAATGAAGGTTCTTTCCTGTTGATGCCGACAACTATGCCGCATTCGGGTATCGCTGAGAACAAACAGGTACTTCAGCAATTGGATATGCTGGTGACCGCAATTCCCGAAGTCGATTTAGTCGTAGGCAAAGCCGGTCGGGCAGAAACAGCCATTGACCCTGCCCCGATGTCGATGTTTGAGAATACGATCAACTACAAATCAGAATATGCCACAGATGTCGGTGGCAATCGACTTCGCTATAAAACAAATGGGGATGGATTTTATGAATTGCAGTCGGGGGAATTCTACGATCCTAGTCTCAATACGCCGAGTAAAGTCGAATCCTCCAATCTGATTCCCGATGAGGATGGTGAATACTTCCGTCAATGGCGAACTGAGATCCAGTCTCCTGATGATATCTGGAATGAAATCATCAGTGTCATCAATATTCCAGGAGTAACCTCCGCGCCTAAGCTTCAGCCAATCGAGACACGACTGGTAATGCTTCAGACTGGCATGCGTGCACCTATGGGTATCAAGGTATATGGACCTGATCTTCAGACCATCGAAGCGTTTGGGATAAGGATAGCGGAATACCTTAAGGAAGTGCCATCGGTAAAAAAAGAGGCGGTCTTTGCAGATCGAATTGTAGGTAAGCCTTATCTGGAATTGGATATTGATAGAGACCAAATCTCTCGTTATGGAATGAATGTAGTCGATGTCCAGGACTTTATCGAGACGGCGATTGGTGGAATGAAATTGAGCACTACCATCGAAGGTCGCGAACGCTATCCTATCCGTGTGCGCTATGCAAGGGGATTTCGGGACGATCCAACAGCGATAGCGGCTATCCAAGTGCCAACTCCACTTGGCAGCTACATTCCATTGGGACAATTAGCGAATATCACCTATCGAGCAGGGCCGGATATGATTCGAGCAGAAAACAGCTTCTTGGTGGGCTATGTCCTTCTGGACAAAATGCCAGGTTTTGCTGAAGTGACCGTAGTTGAAGATGCCCAGCGCTATCTAAAAGGTAAAATCGACTCAGGGGAATTGGTAGTACCTGCTGGGGTACGCTATATCTTCTCGGGTTCTTATGAAAATCAACTCCGTGCCGAACAGCGGCTGGCTATTGTGGTGCCGCTTTGTTTGATTGCTATTTTCCTGATTTTATACTTTCAATTTAAGTCAGTTTCTACTACCCTATTTGTATTCTCAGGTATTGCGATGGCCTTTTCCGGTGGATTCTTGATGCTCTGGTTTTATGGTCAAGATTGGTTCCTAAACTTCCCCTTCTTCGGAACAGAAATGCGGGATTTATTTCAAATGAAATCCTACAACCTCTCTGTAGCCGTTTGGGTTGGTTTTATCGCCTTGTTTGGAATAGCCACAGACGATGGCGTGGTAGTCGCTTCGTATCTCAAGCAAAGTTTCGAATCCAATAGTCCTGAGACTGTAAAGGAAATTCGAGCTGCGGTTTTGGAAGCGGGAGGAAGGCGTGTGCTCCCATGTCTTATGACCACTGCCACCACGCTGCTTGCATTGATTCCAGTCCTTTCCTCTTCCGGAAGAGGATCTGATATCATGATTCCTATGGCGATTCCTTCTTTTGGAGGAATGACGATTCAGTTGATCACCTTATTCCTCGTCCCAGTTCTATATAGCTGGTGGGCAGAGCGAAAATTAACAAACAGGAAACTATGAGACATTTACTTTCACTTCTTTTCTTATGTAGTCTTGTGCGAATTGCTTCCGCACAAAGCTTGGATGAGTATCTGGTCAAGGCGGCAGAAAATAACCCTGAGCTGAAAGCCTATTACAACGAATACTTAGCTGCATCGGAGATTGGCAATCAAGTCAGCCTTCCCGATCCAGAGCTTCAGATAGGGTTCTTCTTTCGCCCGATGGAGCGATTTATGGGAAGTCAGCAGGCGGATATCCGCTTGATGCAGATGTTTCCCTGGTTTGGAATGTTAAAAGCTCAAGAGTCCGAGGCTGATCAAATGGCATTGGCGCGCTACCAGCTTTTCCTAGACGCTACAAACAACCTTTTCTACCAAGTCAAAACTAATTGGTATACTTTGGCAGAATTAGAGCAGGCAATCCGGATCGCCGAAGAGAATCTGGCAATCCTTCGCAAATACGAGCGGATGGCATTGATACGTTTCGAAAGTGCAGCAAATCAAGCTGCAAGCCCAAGCTCCGGAGCTATGGCTTCTTCACCCACTGCTAGTTTTTCCACAGGTTCAGGTGGAATGAATACCATGGGAAATCAAGCTCAGGGTATGCCCAGCCAAGGAAAATCTTCGGCAATGGCTTCTCCGGCAGCAATGGGATCCACCGGACCTGGAATGACTGATGTGCTACGAATTCGACTTCAAATCAACACCTTGGAGAATGATCTGGAACTGCTGAATGCAAATAAAATTCCGCTTCAGGTGGAGTTAAACAAACTGATGAATTCCCCTCGGGAAGGTCAGATCACTACTCCCGAACCTTTACTTCCCTTCACGATGAACTTGGAAAAACAGGCCATCCTAGACAGTATCACTGCCCATAATCCCATGCTAGCGATGTACGATGCGGAACTTTTGGCACTGGAATCTCAAAAGCGCATGGCCAAGCTGGACGGAAGACCGATGTTTGGTGCCGGAGTGAATTATATGCCATTTCAGGCTAGAATCGAGGACGGCATGTCCATGGGTGGCAATGATATGATTATGCCCATGGTGACGATGACCTTACCTATTTATAGAAAGAAAACCACCGCCAAAATCAAAGAAGCCGAACTCCGTCAGGAAGCGGTCCGGTTCAAGAAAGAAAATACGCTCAACCAACTGGAAATCAGTTGGTCAAAATCAATTCGTGATTTGGAGGATGCTAATCGAAAAGTAGTACTCTATGATTCTCAGTTGAAGCTGGCAAAGCAAAATTTAAGCTTACTCCTGACTGCCTATGCGACCAATGGACAAGACTTCGAGGAAGTCCTTCGTGCCCAGCAATTGATACTGGACTATGAATATGCGAAGATCAGTGCCATCACCAGACAATATAATGCGATAGCCATGCTGGATATGCTTTCGGCTGCATCGCTTACACCTTATTCTAATTAATCTCATGGAAACTAAAACTAGAAATCGATACCTATTTGGAGGATTGCTGTTTGCCTTCGGAATTACGATTGGCTGGCTGATCAGTCCATCGGCACCCGAAACTGTGAATGCAGAACTTAATAATGGGGTAGAAACCTTGGCCAATCAAATTTGGACTTGCTCGATGCATCCCCAAGTCAAATTGGGTGAGCCTGGAGATTGTCCAATTTGTGGAATGGAGTTAATTCCCCTTTCCAATGGGAGATCTTCTGGATCTACCGATCCGATGGTGTATGAGATGACTGCGGAGGCTATTGCATTGGCAAATGTACAGACCTCCATTGTAGGTGGAATGAACAGTGATGGAGCGCTTCTATTAACTGGGAAAATCCAGGCCGATGAGCGTCAAAATGCTTCAGTGACGGCAAAATTCCCCGGACGAATCGAGAAGTTATTTGTGAGTTTCACAGGAGAAAAAGTCAAAGTGGGTCAGCGCTTAGCTACAATCTACTCTCCAGAATTGGTCACAGCACAAAAGGAACTGCTTGAAGCAGCAAAGACGAGGCAAGTTTTCCCCGAATTATACCAAGCAGCGCGCGAAAAGTTGCGGCTTTGGAAATTGTCAGATACACAAATAGCCAGTATTGAAAATTCTGGAACACCTCAAACTAAGTTTGAAATCCTAGCGGGACATAGTGGTGTGGTGACTCAGCGAAATATTGCCGTAGGCGAATATGTCAATACCGGTACCGTGCTATTCAATGTGGTGGACTTGGATAAAATCTGGGTAATGCTCGATGCTTATGAATCGGATTTGCCAAGAGTAGCTGTCGGTAATCCGATATCATTCACAGCAGCGGGGATTCCCGGTCAAACCTATCAGGCAAAAATTACTTACATCGATCCTATGTTGAATCCAACTACTCGAGCGGCATCACTTCGCGCAGAACTGAATAATCCCGGAGGAAAGCTGCTTCCTGAGATGTTTGTCTCAGCAAAAGTAAAAACAAATACGGAGTCTCAAAATGAAGGAGTTGCAATCCCTCGGACTGCTTTACTTTGGTCGGGCAAGCGTTCCATAGTTTATGTCAAAGTTCCTAATTCCGAATATCCAGCCTATGAAATGCGTGAGATTACCATTGGTACTAAAATAGGTGAAATGTATGCTGTTGAGGCAGGTTTAGATATCGGAGAAGAGATAGTGACCAATGGAGTTTTTGCGATTGATGCAGCTGCTCAATTAGCTGGAAATTATAGCATGATGAATCGACCGGAAACTAAGACGCTGGAAGTTTCTACTGCTTTTCAAACCCAATTGACTCAGTTGACTGAGGCCTATTTCAAAGTAAAGAACAGTCTGGTCAATGACGATGCACCTGCAACTCAGAAAGCAGCTGGTTCAATACAAAGTAGCCTTTCAAAAGTGGATATGAGTTTGGTCGAAGGTACTGCACACGACCGATGGATGTCAATCCGAAGTAAGGTTGATAAAGCTGCGGGAATGATGACAAAAGAGACCGATATCGCTAAACAACGGACGCACTTTGCGCCACTATCCCAAGCTTTTCTGGATATAACAGAGACTTTTGGACTTACTAAAGACAAGGTTTATAAGGAATTTTGTCCGATGGCATTTGACAATAAGGGGGCATTTTGGCTAAGTGAATCAGAACAGATTCGCAACCCTTATTTCGGTCAGGCCATGCTTACTTGTGGAGAAATGAAAGCGACTTACCTGAAAGGTCAGCCGGTGATGGATTTTGCTGGCACAAAAGCTGTATCAAGTTCGGGGGAGCATCGGCATTAGGCAGTGGCAGTTTGTGGTAGATAACCTTTGAGGTTTCTTTTTAACCTCGAAGGTTTATTGAGTTGGCAGTGATCAGTCTTCAGTGATCAGTCATCAGTTTGCAGAAAGCAGTTTGCAGGTGGGGGAAAACGGGCATCCGGCATCCGACATCCGACATCAAACACCGGACATCGGGCATTCGGCATCAGACATCAAACACCGGACATCGGTCATCGGACATCTGGCATTCGGCATCGGTCATCAAACTTCGGGCATTCGGCATCAGACATCGGGCATCCGACATCGGTCACCTAGCATTCGGCACCGGGCATCCGACATCGGTCACCGGGCATCAAACACCCGACACCCGACATCCGACACCCGAATAGCTCAGAAAAAAGAAATCGCGCAGATGGAGGCGATGATTGAAAGATCACAGAATCAAAACTAAAAATCATGACCTATAGGACAGACAAATTATTAAAAAAAATTGTGCTGCTTATATCATTGTGCTTTGTACAAGCGATTGCAATAGCCGAACAGATACCAAGCGATACCACGGTTTATACGCTTACCCTTAAGCAAGAAATGGTCTCCAAAACCGAAAAGTCAGTTCCAGCAATGACGGTAAATGGTGGTATTCCGGGTCCTACGCTGACTTTTCAGGAAGGAGGATTCGCAGTGATCTATGTCAAAAATGAGATGGATGTGGAAACTTCGGTGCACTGGCACGGGATCTTACTTCCAAACTTCTATGATGGGGTTCCTTATCTGAATACTCCGCCTATTATGCCCGGAGAGACACAGAAGTATGAGTTTCCTTTGATTCAATCCGGTACCTATTGGTATCATTCGCATACGATGCTCCAAGAGCAAAGTGGAGTCTACGGGTCAATAGTAATTGAGCCCAAGGAAAGAACTTTGGAATACGATTCAGATCTGGTGATCCTGCTTTCGGACTGGACGGAACAGAAGCCAATGAACGTCATGCGGAATCTAAAGCGGGGAAATGAGTGGTATAATATCAAAAAAGGTACCGCCACCCCATTAAGCATGGTGATCGGCAGAGGTGGATTTGGAGCCCAGCTCAACTTCTGGAAGCAACGAATGGAAGGAGCCGACATCGCTGATATTTATTATAACGCTTTTTTGAATAACGGTCAGGTCAAGACTGAATACCCCGAATTTAAGCCGGGAGATAAAGTTCGGATTCGAATGATCAACGGTTCGACCTCCTCTCAATTTTGGCTAACCTTTGGAGGGGAAGATCCGCTTTTGGTTTCTGCAGATGGCTTGAATGTAGAACCGATTGTAAGAAACAAAACCTTTATCGCCATCGCTGAGACTTACGATTTTATTGTAACCATTCCCCCAGCTGGAAAAATGGAAATCCGAGCCATGGCACAAGATGGATCAGGTACGACCTCAGCATTTCTGGGTAGTGGCAAGGCGCTCTTGGCACCTGAAGTACCACGTCCTGATAAGATCGGGATGATGATGAAAATGGCCAAAATGGATATGCGGATGGGCGCACCGGCTATGAAATTGAATCCTTCCAAGGAAAAGCCACAAGAAATGATGGAAAACTGGGGCATGCAAATGGACGGCAAGATGAAAGGGATGAAAATGGATCATTCCAAAATGAAAATGGAGCCCAAGACCAAGCCTGCGATGAAAATATCCAATATGGACAGTAGCATGATGCAGATGGATCAGTCCAAAATAAATCCTGATGAATCCATGGAAAAGTCCATGCCGAGCGATCAGAAAATGGGAATGAAGGATTCGATGGGAGAAATGCCAGGAATGGACATGTATTCGGAATACAATTACGATTACCTGAAATCAACGGAAAAGACTAGTTTCGACAAAGATGTCCCGGTCAATGAAGTACTGCTAAATCTCACCGGAAATATGTGGCGGTACATCTGGAGCATGAACGGTGTACCCCTAGCTGAAGCAGACAAGATTAAAATTGAAGGTGGAAAAGTCACCCGAATCACACTGAATAATCTCACGATGATGCACCACCCGATACACCTGCATGGCCATTTTTTCAGGGTTATCAATGCAAACGGAGAATATTCGCCTTTGAAGCATACCGTCAATGTCCCCCCGATGCAAAAAATCACTATCGAATTTGAAGGAACAGAATACGGGGACTGGTTCTTTCACTGCCATGTGTTGTATCATTTGGTGGGCGGTATGGCTCGGGTGATCTCCTATGATACTCCAAGAGATCCAAGGTTAAAAGGATTTTCATTGAATAAGATGCTGAAGGAAGGAAATCATTATTTCAACTGGGGAACTGCCGAAGTCGCTTCGCACATGACGGAGATCAATCTGAGGTCTTCGAATATTCGGAATCAATTTAATCTGAATATGGAATATGGCTACAATCAAAATATGGAGGCAGAGTTTACTTATGAGCGCTACCTATATGATTATTTCAGAGTTTTTGCAGGAGTGAATGTGGAAAATGAAATTCCCGAAAGTCTGGATGAGATTAGCACCACCGCCATCGTCGGTATACGCTTTTTGACCCCTTACCTCTTTAATCTCGATGTAAGACTGGATCACAAGCTCAGACCGGAAATCCGAATAAATCGGGAAATCATGATTTTTCCGCAAACCTCAATTTTCGGAGTATATGAATATCAGATGGATTTTGGTTTAACCAATACATTACCTGAAATTGGTGAAAATTCAGATTATAAGGGAGAAACAACCTGGTCTGCCGGAGTCAATTACATCTTCTCGAGAAATTTCTCCGTCATGGGCAGCTATGACAATCGCTTTGGAGCAGGTGGCGGGGTAACAGTTCGGTTTTAGTAGAAACTATTTTATAAATAAACAAACCTTACTAATGGATCATTCTTTTTCACACTGTCTTCGGTCAGATCATCAAGATTTAGACGACAGCATAAGGAATAAAAGGAAAATGACGCTCATCGCTCCTGCGTTTAAAGTCTGTGAATTAATTTATTTTAAAAACTCCTAAAGAAACAATTTGGCAGAAGATAAGACTGAAGCTCAGAAAAGAGAAGTCGCTTAGCTAAAGCGAATATCAAAAGATCAGAGCATTATTTAAACTCAACTAATTATGGATACGAGTAGCAATAAGGAGTACAATGCCGGAAGTCTTTCATTAACTGACACGATTTCATTAGGAACCGGAGTTATGATCGGCGCTGGTATTTTTGCACTATTGGGACAAGTAGCCGAGCTATCCGGTACATGGTTTCCATATATCTTTTTATTGGGAGCAATTATTTCTGGTTTTAGTGCCTATTCCTACATAAAAGTGTCCAATACCTATCCATCAGCAGGTGGTATTGCGATGATTCTAAAGAAAGCATACGGCAAGACAACCATAACAGCTTCTGCTTCATTGTTGATGGCCTTATCTATGATTATCAATGAAAGCCTGGTAGCTAGAACTTTTGGCACTTATACCATGCAGCTATTTGCTGCCGATAGTCCAGACTTTTGGGTTCCCGTACTCGGGGTATTGTTATTAATTGTTGCCTTTATAGTTAACATATCAGGAAATAAGCTTTTGGGAAAATCATCTCAGGTTTTGGCTTTTCTCAAAATTATCGGGATTGTAGTTTTTGCAGTTGCAGGATTGTGGGCAGCAGGCTTTTCTTTTGGAGACTTGATACCTACACCTGCTGAAAATTCAGAATACTCCGCAAGCAGTTACATTGGCGCGCTGGCACTTTCCATTTTAGCCTACAAGGGATTTACCACCATCACCAACAGTGGAGGCGAAGTCGTAAATCCAAAGAAAAATGTAGGTAAAGCAATAATTTGGTCCTTGCTGATCTGCACAGTTATTTACTTTTTAGTAGCCATTGCGGTTAATTCAAGTCTTACAGTAGCAGAAATAATAGCTGCAAAAGACTATTCGCTCGCTGAAGCAGCAAAGCCTGCCTTTGGGGATTATGGCTTATACTTCACCGTCGGGATTGCCCTGATTGCTACAGTTTCAGGTGTAATTGCGAGTGTTTTTGCAGTGTCACGCATGACTGCCATGCTTACGGACATGGACCTTATTCCGCACAGTCATTTAGGCATGTCAGGCAGTATTCAGAAGCACATGCTAGTGTACGTGGTCAGTATTGCCATAGTCTTGACCATCTTCTTCGATCTTTCCAGAATAGCCTCATTGGGAGCTATCTTCTATTTGATTATGGATATGATTATTCATTGGGGGGTATTCAAGTACTTGAGAAAAGAAGTTAAAGCAAACGGCATCATTGTGATCACAGCGCTTTTATTGGACTTTGTCGTCCTTGTAGCTTTTCTATGGATAAAGGTAAAATCAGACCTATTGGTACTCTTGGTAGCAGGAGTTGTGATAATTCTTGTTTTTGCAGGTGAAAAATGGTTTTTGGCAAGAGGTAACTAATGAACTTAACTTAAAGTAATCATGGAACATCATAACCCTGCCCAAAAGAGTGCTGGACAACCTGATCAAAAAAATCAACAGGGTGCGCATGCGAATCATCATATGCACATGATTGCCGATTTTAGAAAGCGGTTCTGGATTTCATTAGTCATTACGCTACCTATCGTCGTGCTAGCCCCAATGATTCAAGATCTGTTGGGTTATGAGCTTCGCTTCAATGGAGATCGCTACTTTCAGTTTGCACTTTCTTCCATCATCTTCTTTTATGGTGGTTGGCCTTTTCTGAAAGGATTGGTAGAAGAAGTGAAGGAGAAGTCACCTGCCATGATGACTTTGATTGCATTGGCCATATCAGTTGCCTATTTCTACAGCTCGGCAGTGGTCTTTGGTCTCGGAGGTAAGATCTTCTTTTGGGAACTGGCCAGCTTAATAGTCATTATGCTATTGGGGCATTGGATAGAGATGAAGTCTGTGATGGGAGCTTCCAATGCTTTGCAGGAACTTGCCAAAATGATGCCTTCCGCCGCTCGAAGAATCAAAGAAAATGGAGATCATGAAGATGTGCCTATCGCTGATTTGAAGAGCGATGACATCATTTTAGTGCGACCGGGAGAAAAAGTTCCTGCGGATGGTACAGTGATCGAAGGTGAAAGCTATGTCAATGAATCCATGCTTACCGGAGAATCAAAACCTGTTACCAAGCACAGGGATGATCCGGTAATAGGTGGTTCCATCAATGACAATGGCACCTTAAAAATCAGGGTAAAGCACATTGGAGAAGATTCTTACTTGTCCAAAGTGATTGCAATGGTTAAAGAGGCTCAGGAGACCAAATCAAAAACCCAAAATCTAGCAGATAAGGCGGCAGCATGGTTATTCTATATTGCTTTGGGAGCAGGTATCACCACGCTTGCAGTATGGTTAAGCCTCGGTAAAGATTTTGAATATGCTTTGGAGCGAATGGTGACTGTAATGATCATTTCTTGTCCCCATGCATTGGGTTTAGCAGTTCCTTTGGTGGTTGCTATTTCCACATCTGTATCAGCAAAAAATGGATTATTGATTCGAAATAGAACCGCCTTTGAAAATTCACGAAAAATTACAGCTATCCTATTTGACAAAACAGGCACGCTAACCACAGGTGAATTTGGAGTTTCCCGTTTCAAAAGTATTTCTGATAATCTTTCAGACAATGAATTACTGCAACTAGCAGCTTCAATTGAAAACAGTTCTGAACATCCAATTGCGGCCGGCATCGTTGGAAAAGCAAAATCAGAAAGTTTAACTTTAGACGAACCTAAAAACTTTCAAAACATCACAGGAAAGGGTATAAAGGCAACCTTAAAAGGTAAGGAGATCAAAATAGTAAGCCCTGGAATGTTAAAAGAAGAAGGAATAGAAACTCCTAAAGAAGCATTCAAAACAGATGACGAAACAGTTGTATTTGTATTGGTTGATAATAGGCTGGCAGGCTATATTGCCCTTGCTGATGAAATAAGACCAGATTCGCTAGCAGCAATAAATACCTTGAAAGAAAGGGGTATTAAAGTACTGATGGCAACCGGTGATAACGAAAAGGTAGGGAAAGCGGTAAGTGAGGCACTTGGCTTGGACGGCTACTTCGCTGAAGTATTACCTGAAGACAAGCAGCAGATCATCAAAGACCTGCAGGCTAAAGGTGAATTCGTGGCCATGACTGGAGATGGTGTCAATGATGCCCCGGCTCTTGCGCAGGCCGATGTTGGGATCGCCGTAGGTTCGGGTACAGACGTAGCCGCTGAAACAGCTGACATTGTGTTGGTTAACAGCAATCCAAAAGATATTGCAAAGCTTATCCTGTTTGGTACTGCTACCTATAACAAGATGATGCAAAACTTATGGTGGGCAGCAGGTTACAATATTGTGTCCGTACCTTTGGCAGCAGGTGTGCTGGCAGGCGTGGGTATTATTCTAAGTCCTGCAGTTGGTGCGGTTCTTATGAGCCTCAGCACGATCATAGTTGCCATAAATGCACAATTATTAAAAAGACAGATTAAAAATTAAGATAAAAGATCAATACCTAAAATTTATATCCCCCACCCAATACACTATGAAAAAGTACCTCCTATCACTACTCATCCTAGCAGCTGTAGCCTGCTCATCCGAAAAGTCCAGTGACAATGAAATCCATGACATGAATGATATGGATTCAACTACAATGGATCACTCAATGCACAGTCCCAAGCCGGAAGCATCCAAAAGTCCACGAATAGCAGCGATGGCTATGACTGGTGGCAACCATATTCACCTCGATTACTCTTCACCAAGTGTCCGAGGCAGGCAGGTTTTTGGAGGTCTAGTCTCGATGAACGAAGTATGGGTCACTGGAGCGCATAAGGCGACCTCCATCCAGTTTGACAAACCTGTGACTATTGATGGGAAAAGAATAGAAGCTGGAAAATATGGTTTCTTTACCATTCCTGGAGAAAATGAGTGGACGGTCATCCTCAATCAAGCTTGGGATATGCATCTCGCAGATGATTATGATCAAAGCAAAGACCTCATTCGCTTTGTGGTAAAACCAGAGCAATTGGTAGAATCGGCCGAAGCTTTAACTTATCAAGTGAAAGAAAAAAATCCAAAAACTACGCAGATCAGTATTGCCTGGGACAAAACCAAGATTACATTTGATGCAGTGAATGCAGAGTAAATGAGAAGAAATAACCAATTCTACGCCCGAAGAGTCCATCGATTCTTGGGCGTATTCATAGGAATTCAATTTGTTTTCTGGACAATCTCGGGCTTGTATTTCAGTTGGACAGATATCGATGAGATTCACGGGGATCAGTTCCGTGAAACCAGCATAATGCATCAGTCAGTCAGTGATTTGGTAAATCCAGCTAGCCTCGATTCTACCTTGGAAATCTCAACGATGGAGCTCCGGTTTGTCCGGCATCAGCCCTATTATTGGGTCAATGAAAAACAGCTTTTCAATGCTAAAACTGGATCCCTTCAAGGTGAAATCTCTGAAGAAGAGGCTAAGGAGATCGCTCAGATCTATATTAAAGGCGACTTTGGGATTCGAACAGCAGAGTATCTCATCGAAACCGGATCGCATCATGAATACCGGGGACGTCCCCTACCCGCTTGGGCGATTCACTTTGATCATCCAGAAAATCTTACTGCTTACATCGATGCAAAGAGTGGGAATTTTGAACGAGTCCGACATCGAAGCTGGCGCTGGTTTGACTTTCTCTGGATGTTTCACACGATGGACTACGCAGGTCGGGATAATTTCAACAATCTACTGCTTCGGGTATTTTCTTTCGCAGGATTAGCTGCGGTAGGTTCAGGCTTTACCTTGTTTTTCATAACTAGAAAAAATAAAAAATCAATCAATCAATAAAAAAACTGTGAACAAACTCAAATCAACAATCGCTTTAGCATCCATCGTTGCCTTTTCATTTGCCTGTGAGCAAAAAGCTAAAGAGTCAGACGAGGCGATGAATCAAGAAGGAATGGAAATGAAAGAGCCTACAAGCTCAGATGCTGAAAAGATTCCTACGATCGGTGCCACCGTCACATTTGCTGATCAAAGCGTTACTGAGATAGTCAATGTATACCTCACCTTGAAGGATGAGCTGGTAGCAACAAATGGTGAAAAGGCAAATGCCGCAGCGAAAAACCTGCTTTCTATCTTAGAGAAATCAGAGTTCCCATCCAAAGAAAGCTTGAAACTAGAACTAGAAAAAATCGCCAATTCCACTGATCCAGTAGTGCAGCGCATGGCATTTGATCTTGCCTCACAGCTAATTCTGATCCTTGCAAAAAGTGAAACGCTTACCGAAGGAAAATTATACAAGCAATACTGCCCAATGGCAAAAAATAATGAAGGCGCATTCTGGCTCAGCGCTTCAGATCAGATTCAAAATCCCTATTTCGGAGATAAAATGCTGAAATGTGGATCTGTGGAAGAAGTGATTTGAGGTGATTAGTAGATTCAATATTTCATGAAAAAGTCCCGGAGAAATCTGGGGCTTTTTTGATTTATATACTTTCATTTATATGCATGCATTTCTCTGGAATTAATGATTGAACTGGAAACCCTTCCTGATTTTGAATGTTAAAGTACTAAGCTTAATCAAGTCGGGTATTAAATTTGACCTTTGAGCATACCTAAATCTATTAGAAAGCCGTTCTAATTTTCTGTCATTCCAGAATACTGGCTTAGTAATGTTAATATTGCAATATGAATTTTACCGACACACAAAACAGGCATCTTGACAAACTGATAAAGCAAGACAAGCACCCTAAGTACATCAGTGGTCAGATACCAATAGATCATTCCCAGTCATATAAGGGCAATATTGAGAATTTCATTGGCTTTGCGCAAGTACCGATAGGGCTAGCGGGGCCATTACTTTTGGACGGTACAGCTGGGATTAGTCAGCATTGGGTTCCGATGGCTACAACTGAGGGTACTTTAGTTGCATCCTATGATAGAGGAATAAAGGCAGGCTCCCTGAGCGGAGGTTTTATTTCCAGAACTTTATCCAACCAAGTACAGCGCAGTCCATATTTTGAATTTGATAGTTTAACGGATGCCTTACACTTTGCTACTTGGCTCAAATCCATAGCGCCTCAACTAAGTGCCGCTGTCGGCGAAGCTAGTGGCTTCGCCAAGCTTTCAAATATGGAGGTGCTGCATGAGGGCAATGGAGTACATGTGACTTTTTCGTTTGAAACTGGCGCTGCGGCTGGACAGAATATGGTGACGTTAGTCACAGATAAAGTTCTGAGGCAGGTCCTAGATCAAGCACCTTTGAAACCAACTCTTTTCTATTTAGAGGCGAATATGTCAGGAGATAAGAAAGCAAATCACAGGTCTCTCAGTAATGTGAGAGGTAGAAAGGTGATTTGTGAGGTGGTGATTTCCAAAGAGATTATTCAAAGTGTGCTAAAGTCATCTGCAGCGAATATTTCAAAATTCTGGCAGACAGGGACCTTAGCTGCTGTGCAGGCCGGTGCAGTCGGCAATACCGCACACATCTCCAATGGACTTACAGCAATATTCATAGCATGTGGTCAGGATGTGGCTTGTATTGCAGAAGCAGCTGTTGGCATTGTTAGAATGGAGGCTAAGAGTAACGGCGATCTGTATGCGTCGATGACCTTGCCAGGGTTGATTGTGGGTACAGTTGGTGGTGGCACTGGATTGCCTACACAAAAAGAATCTTTGGAATTAATGGATTGTAGTACATCAGCCGATGTTGGGAAGTTTGCAGAAGTTTGTTGCGCAGTGGCTTTGGCCGGAGAGCTATCTATCGGCGCAGCTATTGCAGAAGGACATTTTGCAGCTGCGCATCAGGAACACGGTAGGAAAAAATAACATGATCAGGGCTAACTCTTTCATACTGTGTTTAGGATTTAAATCTATTTTAACCCAGCTGTTCCAGCTCGAAAGCCTTCGGTTTGTAATCTTAAGCTATCGTCTAGTAATTTGACATCTTTCCTTAATGAATTTTATATACAATAGTATAAAGTAACCGTACTAGTAGTAATCCGGTCCAATGTTCTTAGGAAGAATCGATCTTTAAATTTCCTTAGAAGCTACAAACCAGATATAAAAATCTAAATTATTTCCAATCTAAATCTAGAAATAAAATGAAAGTTAAAGCAACCATCCTAGAAGTAAAGACGGTAAATGAATTTGATTTCTACTGGAAGAACGAAGACTACGTCAAACTGCTAGATAAATTTGATTTTCCTGACGCAGATAAAAGTAAGCCTGAAGACTTGATAGACTTACTCTATATGGCAATCAGTGATTTCGAACCTGACGAGGCTGCACGAATCCTATTGAACTACAAGTTAGGTGAAGAGCTGAATGAAGGACAGATTCAATCGATTTCTCATGAAATGTTGAAGGATAAAGTCGCAGAAGAGTACCGGGATCCTGCGCTGCACTTAGATCTATTTTGTATCAATCAACTGCTATACAAAGCCTATAATGGTAAATTCCCCAATACAGAAGCCTCCATTATTGAGCTTGAGGTAATCCCTTCCAAACCCATTGAGCTTGAAATAAACAAAGAGATTTTGATCAAAGCGCTCAGTGCAGGATTAAAAGACAATAATCTGATCAAAAGGCTTTTCACGGAGCAACTAAGTGGTAACGTGGAGTTCAGTGATGCTGCAAAAACAATCTGGAAAGTAGAACATACCAGTGAACATGTATTTCAACTTGTCACTTCAAAATATTGGGTAGACCGGGATGATACCTCAGATCGGGAATACGATGCTGAAATTCTGTTTTTTGAGGCTGAGGAATAGATTAGAAAATATCCCCGCAGGAAGCCCGCGGGGATAAAACAACCATCATCAAAAAGCAAATTGGTACTGCATCACCAGCATCCCTTTGCGGGGCTCAGCAGAATTTTTGATTAGCTTTTCGGTAGTCCCTTGAGCCAAAATTGGTCGACTTTGATAGTCTAATGAAAACTTCGAGCGATGTCCTGTTTGCAGCCAATTGATACCAATGTCATATACGGTAAATGGACCAGCCACTTTCTGATAGTCCGATACTATTAATTGCAGATATGGCTGTAGTGTTCCAGCATCTCCCAGTAGATCTTTTCGCATTAAGTATCCCACTTGGGCATAATAAACTTGTCCAGTTCCGATCAAGGGGAAACTATTACCGGGACCATTCGCAGTTCCGTTAGCATTCATTCCATTGGCTACATTGATCGCCCCACCATTTCGTAGGTAATTTGGTCCAAAGTCATAAGTGATATAAGCCACATAACCTGTAAAAGCAGTTCCTTTTGCTTTATTCAAGGGTGTATCCATGAAGATATCTATTCCGAATTGTTTACTGGTCGCAAGAATTTTAGATCCTTGGGAAGTAGCTCTGTATTCCACTGCATTTGATTGTGTAGAAAATCCAGAACCTATGGCAAGCACTTTTTTCTTTCCCAAATAGCTGCCAATCATGTAGGGAAACTGATTACTCTCCTTTTCCCAAAATTGCCACATCACATATCCTTGATACTTGAGTTCTGGTGCATTGGCACTAAAATAGGCCTGATTGACTACCCCATCAGGTAAGGTTGGCACGGGATTGATTGCAGTCTGAATAGGAAAAGGATTGGACATAGAAAAGCGGTAATCTAATTGCCCCACTTGCCCTTTGGCATAGACACCAAGCATTCGTACAAACTGATCTGAGATATCATTGGTCGCTTCCTCAATAAAAGGCAAGTCCATGCCTAAAATCGTTCCTACCGAGGAGGAGGAATAGCGAACGGTTCCATTGACACCATGAAGTCCTGCTCCGATTGTCAATTTGGAAGGGATGACGGCGTATTCACCAGTCACATCATGTAAGAACAAACCAGGCTTTCGTGAAGAAAGTGAACCGAAACTGTTGATTCCAAACTGCGTGTAGATAAACACTTTATCTGTTAATTGACCAAAAGCCTGGTAACGGATACGTCGCAAACCAACGTCAAAACCACTTTCTTTTGGTGTACCAAACACTGTTGAACCAGGGTTGAAATCCGTGTATCTCACCCATACTTGTCCTAAGCCTGTACCCCTGATATAGTGTGTTTGTGCATCATTCAAGAATATTTTCAATTCCTTATCCTGCGCTTGAAGCGAAGTAATGAGCAGCATAAAGCTTAACGAAAACCAGCCTATTGCCTTGTGTTTTAAGTTTTTCATCTTTTAATCAAATGGATCGAAAATACACCCACTGAAGAAGCCATAAATGGATTTCCTGAATGAGTGAATTAGCAGATCGTTTGGATCAAGCAGTTTTTGGAAGTTTACGGGCGGCAAGCTCATGAGCAGAAACTGCGACGTGTTTTTCTAAACCTATAATTTTGACAGTCCCACCATTATCCTCATAGTCATGTTGGAAATGGTGTAGATTCTCCATCACAGAGTGATCCACCAGCTTAGTATTTTTCAAATCAATGGTCACATTAAAGCCGGCAGGAATCTCCTCGAGCTTACGCTTGATACCAAGATAGTTTGAGAAAATCGCTGCTTTGTCAATCTCCACTAGGTAGTCGTTTCCAATAAATGAAACCACAGTCGGAGCTTTAAAGAAAGAGCTGATAGGGGTTCCATTCACGACATGGAAAACTATTTTCAATAGGATACCAGCTGCTATACCGACCAAGAGGTCCTCGAATAGTGTAAATAAGATGGTCACTATAAAAATTGCCAATTGCTCACGTCCGATTCTTAAGGTATTGACAAACTCCTTTGGATGGGCTAATTTAACACCTACAGTAATAAGCATTGCCGCTAAAGCTGCATTAGGTATCATCTCGATGACCGGGGTGGCGACCAATACGAAAATCAACATAAACATTCCGTGGAAGAAGTTTGCCCAACGTGTTTTAGCACCGCTACTTACGTTGGCAGAGCTACGGGCTACTTCTGAAATCATCGGCAAACCTCCCAGAAAGGCTGTCAACGTATTTCCCAATCCTACGGCGATCAAATCTCTATTATTGTCAGACTTACGCTTATAGGGATCGGCCATATCAATTGCTTTGACCGTAAGGAGAGACTCTAACGATCCCACTAGTGCAAACATAATCACGTATTTAATAAAGATTCCAGTCATCGCAAAACCGCCAAAATCTGCATTGTATTTAACATTCTCCACAAAATTGCCAATATGAAGCAATGCATAAGCGGGTTCGGTATGTTCAAAATCCATAAGCAACTCAGCCGGTATCGCCAAAAGCAAAACCACAAGTGGAGCAGGGATTTTCTTGATTTTGGTATTTTTGATATAGGGCCAACCCATCATAATCGCAAGTGCAAAGATGCCAATCAAAGATGCCTTTGGGTCCAAATTTGTGATAAAAGATGGAACTGCCAAGATCATATCGATGATAGATTTTCCTTTGTAAAGGGCAGGATCAACATCCAGTAAGACAGGAATCTGCTTTGTGATAATAATAATACCAATTGCTGCAAGCATCCCGTGAATCGCAGAAAGTGGGAAGATATCAGCCAATTTTCCGAGTTTGAAAACTCCAAAAAGAACCTGAACCAACCCAGCTACGACCATTGCGCCAAGGGCAAATCGCCAGCCGATCTCTCCCCCACCAAAGTCGGTCACAGCTCCGGCCACGACTACGATCAATCCAGCAGCCGGACCTTTGATCGTCATCTTAGACCCTGCGAAAATACTGACTATAATCCCACCGATAATTGCAGTGAGTAATCCCATAATGGGTGGAAAGTCAGAAGCTTTTGCAATACCTAAACTCAGAGGCATTGCTAATAAAAATACTACGAAGCCAGCAATGGCATCAGAAGAGAAATTCTCTTTTAACCCTTCCCATCCATCTTTTGGAAGCGAAAGCTTGGTTGATTTTTCCATATTTTTCAAGGGTGACTACCCAATTAAGTGAAGATTGTATTACTAGTTGACCTTTGTGGGAAGGCCTTGTTTGATGAATTGATTTTTTTTGCTCACAGCTAAATCTTTAGAGCTCAAAGATGAAATCTCTCGATCCACTGTAGCTCCCATAAATAATCTGGCAAATATTCTGATGGTGACTATTCCTTCCATGACGAAAGTCAGGGCAGCAATCGCTGCCAAGAGAAACTGGTCTTCATGGATATGTGAGAAAAGAAGATCTTCTCCAAGAAAGGTCGGAGAGAGTGGGAATCCCATCAATCCCAGTGCACTGAGTAGAAAAAGGAATGATACTACTGGATATTTGGTCACATAACCTTTGTAATGATATAAGCCATGCTGACCGGTCAATCGCTTCAGCCAATCAATGACCAGTAATCCTGAAATCCCAAAGAAGACTACCCCACTAAGATAGATTGCCACTTGTGGCCAAGCGAATAACTCATTCTCAGCAATCGCCAGCACCATCCAGAAGTGATTTAGAATTAATAGAATCCAACTCAATCGAGCTGATCCTCGCTCTGAGAAGGCTTTCAAGACCATCATCAAAGCGATAAACCCAAAGGTCACCGGTAAGTAAACATGTATAGACTCTGGAATCTTAATCCCTGCTATCAATAGGCTTAGACCTAGAATATAGGTCGGAATAAAGTAAATCAGAACCGTCTTATAGCTTAAGAAATCCAATCGATGTCCAAGATTTTTTAGCGGTCTAAATATCATCCCGTTCATCAATAGATCGAGGTTCCACTCTTTCAAGCTCCAGATGTAGCAGGATATAATGAGTCTCGAAGCAAGACCAGTTCTAACGATTTTTTTCTTAGGTTCAAAGCCGTAGAACTGCTCTCGAATCAGGTAGCTGACAATCGAAGGAGAAACTAGAAGTTGATAGGTTCTAAGGAATGCATTTCCTGCAAAGTGAATCAAAACCAAGGTTTCCAATCCCAAAGCCACTTCAATAAACATAATCCCGATTTGAGTCAGGGAAGCGTAGCCAATTTGGGTTTTCACAGAAGTCTGAACCCTAGCGATCATGGTCGAAAGTACCGCCGTGGTTAAGCCAATCAGTCCTATAATGATTCGGACTCCGATTTGATTTTCCCAGAAAGGAAAAGTCCGAAGCAATAGAAATACCCCTAAATGCACCGAAAGCGAGCCATAGAAAATAGCAGAAGAAGGCGTCGGGCCTTCCATCGCTCTGGGTAGCCAGGAAGAAAAGGGAAACTGTGCCGACTTTGCTGCAGCTGCAAGCAAGAGCATTAGGGAAATGAAAAGACCAATTCCGGAATGTCCCAAAAGGTGCTCATGAACCAAATCAGCATTGGTCAACTTAATAAAAGTCACATTTTCATGCCAGAGATGATGGCTAGCCCACATGGCTAGAATCATACCCACATCTCCAATTCGGTAGATTGAAAATACCCGAATCGCATTTCGAGTAGGAAGGTAATTATTTCGATAGAATGCGATCAGCAAGAATGAAGAGATTCCCAAAACTTCCCATCCAATAAATAAGGTTTCAAAATTTCCCGCCAGTACGGTAATATTGAACCCTAAATAAAAGAAGAGAATGGTGTTGAAAAATCGCTTGTATCCTGGCTCACGGTGCAGGTAATACCTGCTGTAGAAGGTGATCAAAAAAGTGAGTAAGGCTCCAACTGCAACATAAACTGCTCCTACCCGATCAAAGAAAAAGTCAATCAGAAATTCGAAATTTGGATTTCGATATAAGACAAATTCTTTCACATTCACCGCACCAAAACCCTCAAGTCCCCACAGTACCAACAATACCAGAATGCTGACCAAATTAAGACCAGCTGTGTAGAATGCTACTTTTGACAGTAGATTTTCCCGGCTTTCAGGGATAATCAAACTCAATACAAAACCAATGAGTGGTATCCCAATCATCAGTTGAATCCAAAATGTTATTTCCATTAGATTGAATCGATTAAGTAAACAGGCATATTTCCAGCTTCGTCTTTCAGTTTGTCCTGAAGATGATCGATGTGCTCGATATTACTCAATGGCTTGTAGTTCACAAACTCGCCATCTTTATATTGGAGAAACTGCCTGGTTTCAGGTTGAATGACAACGAAGTGAACCCAATAATTTTTTACCCATTCATAGGTAGATGGATTAGCCAAGAAGACTTCCATCAGCACTTCAGGAAAGTGCTCTACTATCAGCATTAAGCGTATTGGGTCGTGGATTTCGACCATTTGGTATGGCAGTCCAGTTCTTAGGTCCCCGTCTGCACCATTTGCTACACCGATTAGTCCCACTACATTATGAGGTAATTTGGTACCAGCACCCAGCCGGTCGTTATCCATTTTGGAGAAATAGTATTCCAGATTGATGCCACCACAGACTGGCGCCGCAGCACCGAGTATCTTTGTCAATACTTTTCCATCTGGATCTTTCCGATAATCATAGGAATTCAGGAATGCGCGGCGATCTAAGAATAGTCCTTTGATCGTAGACTTTCGTGAGACGATACAGAGACTATTCGTCGCGTGATTGTATTCAGGTCTTGGCTCGAAAAGTGAGAAGGCTCGCTTTCTAACTGCTTCATGAATTGAACTGACAGATTGACGTTTCGAAAGTGTGGCGAATCTTCTGGACCGTTCCATCGAATTGGAATCCAATGCTTTAATGAAAATCGCTGTATTTTTTTGATGTAGGAGCAAGTTTGATTCTGATAAAATCTCAAGATCATAGTATTCTATCTCATCCTTGGTCGTATCGTGTAGTGCTCCTACAAATTGGGATGTCGTAGGAATGTCGATTCCACGTGAAGCTAAAATTGCCCGAACCCGAGAATCATTGGCCATGTGAGCTGCCACTCGAGCATTCACCGATCCTGGTCTACCACAGCATGCGCCACAATCGTAACCTGCATAATGTGTATTGTTGATACTGGAAGCTCCGTGACCAACTAGGTATACCAAAGGAGAAAATCCTGAAATCAAGCCGATGGAGCGAAGCAAACTTTCGATTCGGTCTGCCATTTCCTCGATTTTAAAACCGATTTGAAGTTCGCCCTCAAATTCTCCTTTATGCTCAATCGTCAATGATCCATTGGGATCCATATGCTTAAAGGAAGATACTTCCAACGCTGAGCTGGATGGGCTGAAGATATTTTTGACCAAATTCAAAGCTGACCAAAACCCAATCGTCTGTGCACTAACCCATCCTCTTACTAAGGAATGACTGTTTTGATTGAAATGAATGTCCTTTGGGAGCTTTTTATGAGAAGCTGTTTCCTTGATTAGGTATTTGGGGAAGACTGGAGCTGGGCATACTTTGGTGTGGAATTTCCCAAACTCAGGTTGGAAATAGAACTCTACGCTAAAGAATCCCGGTGTACCAAAAGTGGCACAAGCTGGATCGATGAATTCCAAATACCTTCGAATCGAACATTCTCGATCATCAATACAAAACATTGCCTGGAAGCTTGGGATTACTTCTGACTCAGGCACTGGTTTCACATAGCTGATACCTGCTAAAACTTCATCGTAATAGCTCCATTCGTAAGCTTCCTGGAAACATTGCAAGATTAGATCCTGCTGACCCAACAGACTATTTTCGAACAACTTAGAAGTCTGATGTGGAAAACGAATACCGATTGGAATCCAATTTTCTCCAAACTTTTGATCTAGCGCATCGATTTCCAAAAGACATTCAAAGATCAACAAATCTTCAAATTTAATCGGTCTCTGATCTAAAAGTGTGCTAGGTTGATCTTCCAAAACAGCGACCATTCCCGACCAACCCGGATGGGCAAACTGCTGATCAAAAAGGTACCAACCGTATGCCTCTTCACTTCCAACCAAGATTTCCAATAGTTGTGTTAGGGTAAGCATTGGATTCTCAATCAGTTTTTTAGCTCTTTTTCCTTTGAAGATGGAAGAATAACTAGCCTTATTGATTTTTCGAATTGCATCCAGAAAACCTGTGGAGTCTACTGGAAAAGACCAGATGGAAATCCCCTGATCTAGGTAAGCTGCCAATAGTCTAAATAGAAATGGATGGATGCTCTTATCCAAATTAGTATGATAGTCCACTTTCCAATGGGCTCTAAATGAGCCAACCTTTGGATAAATTTGTTGTATGACGGGAGAATCGAGGATTTTCACAGCCCAATGCACCGCTTCTTTTTCACCAAAGTGATTTTGAAGGACTTGCTGTAGAATTTCGCTTTTGATTTTACCCTCCTTATAGAGAGACTTGTATTCGTCGATGGACAGATAACCTTTAAAGCCAAACTGTGTATTGGCTTGTTTCAGTGCCTGATGAAATGGTAAGTGTTGAAAGGCATGAAGCGTGTTATGATGGACGAAGTCCTTCAAAGGTGCTTGGCTAGGAAGATAATGCTTTATTTCATGCAGGATCTCACCCAAGTCATAAGCATGCGAGTACTTAGATTGATTCATGATTTTTTGCTCAGATAGTGAGAATAGAGCTTCTAAAGAAGCGACAAAAAGATCAACTCAAAGGTTGATTTGAGGACTTGATAGCCCTAGATTGAAAAAAATTCTGACTTCCAGCAGTCGAAAAGATCGTAGAGATGAATTCCGTCCTTTTTGGCTTTTGTGGAGAAAAATGAAGCTTGCCAGTCCGTATAATCTTTGTTGGAAATGGAAAATATGGCGGTTTCTACAAAAAATTGTAATGGAAGATGCTCAGACTCATTTTTTTCTTCTTTTTCTTCCTCTTCAATCAAAAGAAATTCAATTTGAAAATCTTCTGAAATTAATTGATCAAGTTGGCTCTCATTGATTTCAGAAAAAATTTGGCTCTCAGTACTGTCAAATTTGAACTCCAGTGTATTATTTGACTCAAATTCCGGAAGGAAAATTGCATTTAAAACAAATAATAATACACTAAACAGTGGTTGCATTTTTTTAAAACAAAAACAAATATAAATATTTTTTCAAACCTTAAGCAACAATAAACTCTTTTTAACAGTATTACATTATTTAGCCATTATTTAAAAAAAAACTGAATGAAGGCCTTATTATTGATTATTTAATGGAGCCAAATTTTGTTTAATGTAGGCGGTTTATAAAAAAATCAACGTTGTTCTTCAGATCATTGAGATGATTTAATCAATTTTATGATTGTCCGCAATTATGCCACTAACCTAATTTTATTTGCTCAACTGGAAGGCAGGCCCGCCACAGCGAGGCAGGCCCGCCACAGCGAGGCAGGCACATGGCGTTCCGACAGCCATCGGAAGAAATACCAGTAATGCTTTGTTTACCATATA
>Ga0222709_1000107_pt1 | contig 33029 bp, 29 predicted proteins | sample AntAcemetage1692_FD_179822 | JGI IMG/M metagenome (GOLD analysis project Ga0222709, IMG submission 179822) | Saline water microbial communities from Ace Lake, Antarctica - #1692 | ecosystem: Environmental > Aquatic > Non-marine Saline and Alkaline > Saline | place: Antarctica: Ace Lake...
CGCTGGGTTCAAAACAAGGATACTTACGAAGATCACTTCACTGACAATAATTCAACTCATAAACTTAAGGCAAGGTAAGAAAATCAACAACTTAAAAACCTGCATTGTCTAAATGCACTACGGGTTACTAATGTGTGTTTTATCTCCATAAATCAGTTCTATCGAGCCTTTCTGTGCTAACTTTTCCAATTCGATTAATCCTTATTTTTCAGGTCGTAGGCTTCTTGGAGTGGTTTTCCTTTAAACGCTTCCTGATTTGTTTATATCGTTCGCCTAAAAGTAATAATATGAACTAATTTCATCCAAGTACTAAGCACTTATTGCTTTTTAAAACGTACTTCATACCACTTGGTATTTTATCAAAAATGAACAAAAAACTTAATCACTTTGCCGCTTCCGTAATAAACTCTGGTGTTGGTATATCTTCTCTCAAGATACTTCGGTCAAAACCTTCCTTACTCAATGCCCAACGGTCGAGCCATGAAATGCCGTAACTCCCGAATGCGGTAATTTTTGTTTGGTAAGCAGGGTCTTTCAAAGCTGTCTCTAAAGTTATAAACTCGTAGCCATTTTTTATGAACATTTCCGCGAGGTCATCGTAATAATCGGCGTTGATAAGATTGGCGTGCGTGAAGAAGATTTGCGGAATTTGTCGCCCGAATAAATTATCTGTCAGTTTTTCAAAGTATAGTATTTTCGCTTCCATATAATCCACGTATTCGCCACCGATACGTTGCTTTAAGACTTCATCGTTTGCTTTATTGGCATTTGAGTAGGCTTTGGCAAACAAATAATCGGTGTTGTCAATAGTTACAGGAGCTTCAGTATAATCGGCATTTCTTAGGAATTCGCTCAAAGAATCTGCCTTTGCTTCCGTTTGTCCAACGTGCAAAAATGGGTGTCTGAAATATCGCCACGGCAAATTGAATTCTTTACTCAGCGGCTTTGTCAATATTGCCCCTTTGGTTACTTCTTTCGTAAATTTTTCAACCGATGAATTATTGTAGTCTAAATGACTGTACGTATGATTACCGAGCTCGTAACCATTCTCAACCCAATGCTTCAGTAAATTCAGTTTTCTTGGGACAAGTTTATTGTTATAAAATAATTGTCCTTCGTTTACGAAACCAACGGTGGGGATTTCATATTTATTGAAATGTTGAATGAGTTTTTTGGTGATTTCTAACTCGTTATTTTCGCCGTAAGCTACCGTAGGTAAGTCGTCAACGGTAACGCAAATTTGTTTTTGCTGAGCGAAAGAAGTAGTACAGAATAAAAGGAAGGAAAGTAGTAAAATATATTTTCTCATTTCAAATGGCTAATTCTGTGGGTTAAATAGGTAGTGAGCTTGAGTTAATCAACTGAATCTGTGAGATATACTTTGGCTCAAACTATGATATTTCAACGGTAAACGAGGAATAATTATTGATTTTATACTTGTAAATTCATCACTAAAAAATACCGATTGACATCATTTTGCAGGATTTCGTGTGAATTATGTGGTATAATTGCGATTTTGGAGTGAAATTCAAACAAAAAATTACAATTTAAACGGCTTGATGAGCGATTTTCTAAAGAAATTAAAGGGTGTTTTTTTGGTAGATGATCGCACCACTACCGAAGCAGAAGAACCGAAAAAGGCAGAAGTAAGGAAGACCGTAGTACCTGTAAAAACAGTTTCTCCTTCGATGGTGACAGGGAATGTGTCGGAAAAGTTTACCGATATATTACTGGAGGCTATGGAACGTAATAACCAGGAGGGCTTTGATTATGTAGAATATAAGAAGTCACTTAAGACTCTTGAGAAAATGCCCATGGATGAAAAGACCCGATACTTCTCGGCGTTTGCAGCGGCACAGTCTATGGGAATTAGTCAGCAAAAACTAATTGACTCAGCGAAGTTTTACCTCGGCATTCTTAAAACTGAGGAACAGCAATTTCAGAATGCTACTAAAGGGCAGCGGGAAAAGCAAGTTGGCGGGAAAGAAAAGGTGATTATTTCGTTGGGAAAGACCATTCAGGAAAAGGGAGAGCTAATTGCTAAATTAACGCAAGAGATTCAGCAGCACCAAACTGATATGGATGCTATGAAATCAGAAATTGAAGAATCAGTGGTGAAAATCGATACTACTATGCAGGATTTTCACGCTTCATATACTAACTTAGAAAGTCAAATTAACGGAGATATTTCAAAAATGGAAACGTATTTAAAATAGCCGTTAGCTTTACATGTTAAAATTAAAGGGAAATACACTAATTTAAAATAATGGAATTACAAGAAACTAAACCGAAGTCGTTTTGGAGTAAACCAGAAGGTAAAACCGGTATATTAGGTCTCGGAGCTTTAACAGTAGGTGGTGGATATCTACTCTATAAATCGCTGCCATTTTTAATTGCGTTGGCGTCTAACACGTTGTATTTAGCGGGGCTACTGATTGCGTTAGCAGCGTTGGTTTACATGGTGCTGGACCCCAAAATGCGGCAGATGGTATTTTATATCTATAAAAGTTTCATGCGTTGGATTACTGGAATCTTCGTTCAAATCGATCCAATCGGAATTCTGAAAACTTATGTAGATGAGCTACGGGGGAACCTCGGAAAAATGAACGGACAGATTACGCAGTTAAAAGGTCAAATGGTCAACCTTAAAACTATTATCGATAATAACGCAAAGCAAATTCAGAACGATTTGAACCTTGCCAGTAGAGCAAAAGAAACGGACAAGCAAGCTTTGATGGTGCTAAAAGCTCGCAAAGCTGGGCGTTTGAAAGAATCAAATTTAAAACTGACGGATTTGTATCGTAAGATGGAAATCTTGTACCGCGTACTTGGTAAAATGTACGAGAACTCTGAAATAATGCTCGAAGATGTGAAAGATCAGGTAGTTGTGAAAGAGCAGGAACGTAAAGCCATTCGGGCGAGTCACGGAGCCATGAAATCAGCGATGAATATTCTTGCCGGAAATAAAGATCAGCGTTATATGTTTGACATGGCTCTTGAAAGTATCGCCGAAGATGTCAGCCAAAAAGTGGGCGAAATGGAACGCTTCATGGAAATGTCAGAAAACTTTATGGATTCGATTGATTTGCAAAACGGAGTTTTCGAAGAAGAGGGCCTCGCTATGCTTGAAAAGTGGGAAACAGAAGGCGTTTCTTTACTACTTGGTAATGATAAAGATTTACTTGTCAGCGGGGTTAACGTTGGCAAAACTGGGCATTCGAATAATCAGTACGATAAACTGTTTGATTAACGGCTGTCAGCTTTTCTTAAGTCAATAATAAATATTTAAAAATCGGGAAAAACAGGAACTTCCCCCTAATTCCTACACAAAAATGAAAACAAGACTAACCCCTTTCTCTAAATTACTTATAGCCATCGCTGTTGTTGGTGGAGTTTTCTTCGGTAGTAAATGGCTGTTGGAGAATACTTCTTTCGGACGAGGCCTTAAATCACAAAGTGAATCTGAAGAATCATCTTCTAATCGTGGAGGTGGTTTATTCTCCAGTTCTTCTGATTCCGACAATGTTATAAAAATCGGTGTTGTGACGTGGGGCGGGTACGCTGGCGGACAATATTTTAACAATGGTTTCAAACCAAACGAGGGCTCTCGATTCAGAAAAGACTACGGGTTTGACGTAGAATTTATAGTATTAGATGATTTTGAAGCTTCTCGTGCCGCTTGGAAAAATGGTGATGTGGATTTGCTTTGGACAACCATCGATGCTTTCCCGACTGAGGCCGACGGGCTCTCGGATTTTGCTCCGCAAGTAGTATTTCAGGCTGACTGGTCGCGGGGGGGTGATGCTATTGTGGTACGCCGTGGAATTAGCTCGGTTGCTGATTTGAAAGGTAAAAAAATTGCGGTTGCTGAACTCACACCTTCGCACTCATTTTTGTTATGGATGCTCGAAGCGGGCGGGTTAAAAGTATCTGATGTGCAGATTGTGAAACAGGCAAGTGCTATTGATGCCGCCGCTGTTTTTAAGGCTCAGCAAGTTGATGCCGCCGTTGTATGGTCGCCGGATGACGTTCTTGCGGTGCAAGCTGTGCCGGGTTCTAAGGTGTTACAGAGTACTAAGTCTGCTACTAATATTATCGCTGACGTGTTCATTGCCAAACGTCTTTGGGTGGAAAATAACCAAACGAGGTTACAGCAACTTTACGAAGGTTGGATGAAGGGGGCTGCTGAAATAAATAATAATCCAGCTTCAAAGAAAAAAGCATCGCAGATTTTAGCGGAGCAATTTCAGATTTCGGAAGCTGATGCTGAGCAAACTATTGATAATGTACGGCTTGCCACGCACGGCGATAACCTTAATTTCTTTGGTAAAAACCCTGATTACCGAGGTGTAACCGGTGAACAACTTTATACCCGAATGGGTAGTATTTACAAGAACTTAGGTTACGTAGACAAAGTGGTAAACTGGCGTTTAATAAGCAACTCAGTTGCGATTAACAAAACTGATTTATCAGGTTTTGGTTATGAAGCCGAAGGGCAGAAAGATTTTTCTGTTGCTACGGCTGAAGAAGCAGGTCGCGAGGCGATTGCCTCCAAGCGGGTAAGTATTAATTTCCGTACGGGAGAATATCAGTTGAGCGAAAATGCCAAATACATTGTAGATAAAGAAATGGCGGAAATTGCCAAAGCTTTTGCCGGAGCCCGCATTCGGGTGGAAGGAAATACGGATAATGTGGGTGGCGAAGCTGGTAACGTTGCCCTTTCCAAGCGTCGTGCTCAGTCGGTGGTTGATTACTTAGTTAGCAATTACGGTATGAATCGTAATCGTTTCATTGTAATTGGAAACGGCCCGAAAAATTCTGTGGCTTCTAATAATTCAGAATCAGGGCGTGCTCAAAACCGTCGTACGGATTTTGAGATAGTGGAGTAAATAACTAAAAATGCTTAAAGCCCGTTATATAAAATGTATGGCGGGCTATTTAATAAAAACAGATACTATTGTCAGTTCGAGCCACCGAGGCCCGGCGGAGTCGAAAATAAGTAGTATTGTGGTTTTACCCCTTTTAAGTACGCACTTAAAATAACCTACTCCGCCCCACAACAAACCCTATACTAAACACACAATAACTTGAAATTTCACGAATTTAACTTTGATGATAAACTACTCGATGGTCTTGACGCCATGGGTTTTGAAAAAGCAACCCCCATTCAAGAAGAAGCTATTCCGCTTATTATGGAAGGGCATGATCTGATTGCCTGTGCTCAAACTGGAACGGGTAAAACCGCCGCCTTTTTATTGCCAATTTTGAACAAGATTGTCACCACAAAAAATCCAAAACTTAACACGCTTATCATTGCTCCAACCCGCGAGCTGGCTATTCAAATAGATCAACAAATCGTTGGGCTTTCCTATTTTTTAGGAATCAGTTCGATTCCCGTTTACGGTGGAGGAGATGGCGATGCTTTCGTGCAACAACGCAAAGCCCTCAAGGAAGGAGCGGAGGTTGTAGTGGCAACGCCCGGACGTTTGATCTCTCTGCTTAATTCAGGGCAGGTTGACTTCAAACACTTACAACACCTAATCTTAGATGAAGCCGACCGCATGCTGGACATGGGCTTTTATAATGATATCATGCGTATTGTCGGGTATTTACCCGAAAAAAGGCAAGCGTTGTTGTTTTCGGCAACTATGCCTTCTAAAATTCGGCAGTTGGCGAGTAAGATTTTGAATAACCCCAAACACATAAATATAGCCATTTCTAAACCCGCTGAAGGAATCGATCAGCAAGCCTATATAGTTCACGACGATCAAAAAGTAGAACTGACAGCAAGAATACTGAGCGATACGAATTACCAAACTGTCGTGATTTTTGCGGGAAGAAAGGAGAGCGTCCGACAGCTGGAGAAGGAATTGCAACGGAAGAAAATGTCTGTCAAAGGCTTTCAATCTGATTTGGAACAATCCGAGCGGGAAGAGATCATGTTGGCGTTTAAGAATAAGCAGCTCCGTATTTTGGTTGCGACCGATATTATTTCCCGTGGTATTGACGTGGATGGTATTGACCTTGTAATGAACTACGATGTGCCTCCTGACCCTGAAGACTATATTCACAGAATTGGTCGGACAGCACGTGCTGAAACAACTGGAACGGCAATTACATTTGTTGGACCGCGTGATCAACGTCGTTTTAAAAGTATCGAAGACTTTTTAGAAAGAGAAATTCCGAAAAAAGACTTACCCGAAGGCTTTAAGCCAGGTCCTGAATACGATCCATCTAAGCGAAGCGAAGGCAGCGGATTTAGTCGAAATAAAGGAAAAAGTGGCGGAGGAAAACGTTTTGGAAAGCCTCGTTCGGGTGGTAACCGAAATGATGCTGAAGGTAGCGGACAAACCAAGAAGCGTTTTGATAAAAACCGAAGCGGCAGCCGAAGTAAGCCAAGTGGCGGAAGTGAAAATAGTCCAAAATCAAACTGATAACCTTATAAAGTATTTTTTGAAACCGAAAAGTAAATGTCAGTCTCTAATCTAAAATCCCGTTGGCAAGCCGATGAATCCATTGTGAATGCGTGGATAACTATTCCAAGTTCTTGGGTGGCTGAAATAGTTGCTCGCTCGGGCTTTGATACGATGACTATTGACACGCAACATGGTTTGGCGACAGACCTGAGCGTTATTTTGCCAATATTACAAGCTATTTCTACCACTTCGACGGTACCTTTTGTTCGTTTGCCTGATCACAACGCTGCTTATATCATGAGAATGTTAGATGCTGGAGCGGGTGGGTTGATTTGTCCGATGGTGAATAATCGCCACGAAGCCGAAGAGTTTGTAAAAAACTGTCTTTATCCGCCCTTGGGTTACCGAAGTTACGGACCCATTCGGGCGGGTGAATTATACAGAGGCGATTATTTCAAAGATGCTTCCAGTACCTTCCTGACGATGGTAATGATTGAAACTGCCGACGGTATTAAAAATCTCGATGAAATTGCCGCGACGCCGCACCTGGACGGTTTGTACGTTGGTCCTTGGGATTTAAGTTTAGCGATGGGTTTTAATACATTGGCAGATTTCCAAAATCCTGATTTATTAAAATTGCTTGACAAGATTCTTAACGCCGCTGTGAAGCACGGGAAGATAGCTGGAATTCATTGTAACTCTCCCGAAACGGCTCGGCAGATGTCTGAAATGGGCTTTCGGTTCGTAACGCCATTTAATGATAGTAGCGGATTGAGTAATGCGGCAAATGAAGCATTAAAGGAGTTTAAGTCGAACCGTTCTCCTGAAAAAACTGGTTACTAAAGAAATCAATGTCGCATTATCATTGTTGAAATTTGGCAATCAAATCTGCTACGCTACCTCGCTTCAAATGTCTTATACCTCTAATCTTAAAAATAAAGCCGTCCAATTCCACAATATCGGTCTGACGGATTACAAAGAAGCGTGGGATTTCCAAACGCAACTCTTTGACGAAGTAGTAGCGACGAAAGTGGCTAACCGGGCACAGGAAAAAGAGGGGAAAGAAAAAATGCCAACGCCTAACCACTTGGTTTTCTGTCAACACCCGCACGTCTATACACTCGGAAAGAGTGGTAAAGTGGAAAACTTGCTACTGAACGAACAACAACTTACAGAGAAAGAAGCGACGTTTTACAAAATTAATCGGGGAGGAGATATCACGTACCACGGCCCGGGGCAACTGGTTGGTTACCCGATTCTGGATTTGGATAACTTCTTTACTGATATTCATAAATACCTGCGTTTTTTGGAAGAAGCTATCATTCTGACATTAGCAGATTATACTATTCCTGCCGGACGAATTGATGGGTTAACCGGCGTTTGGCTCGACCATATCGAGCAGAAAAATCCCCGTAAAATATGTGCGATGGGAGTGAAGGCAAGCCGTTGGGTAACTATGCACGGTTTTGCGTTTAACGTAAATCCTAACCTCAGCTACTTTAAGAATATTATCCCCTGCGGCATTGATGATAAAGCAGTAACGTCAATGAAAGCTGAACTTGGGTATGAACTAAACTTGAAAGAAGTTGCTGATAAATTACGAAATCACTTAGCCGATTTATTCGAAATGGAAATTGCGAACGCCCCGTTGGAAGCAGTAGACCCTGATGGTGGTGATGCGTAGGTAAATTACTTCTTCAAAGCTTAAATCTATTCAACTTCTCCGCGGTACTTCGAACCTTTTAAAATTTTCTGAGAGTCGGTCATCTTCATCAACTCAGACAATGAAATATTCGGATTTTCCTCGTGATATGCTTGAATAATCCGCCAGCCTAGCCACTGCCCGATTCTGCCGGGACACGCAGGTCCAATTTCAGGAACGCCGGGACGCTCACCGATATAGCGTTCTTTCACCCGAACGTTTTGCTCATATAACAATTGATTATCTAGAAAGTACGCCCAAACAATATTTTGAGCGTTTTGGACTTGTTGTAAACTGGAATCAGGGTAAGCAATAATAATACTTTTATCAACGTCAGGAAGTACACTGGCGGTAAATTCAAACGCCTTGCCAAAGTAAATTATATCGCTCAATAATGAATTTTCAGAGTTATCATTCATATTGTACTTGTCAGAAATAAATCGGACAACTGTTGGAACGATGTATTCTTTTTGATAGCGTTCTAATATGTAATTCGGCTGCTGAGGGCGATAACTGGCACTTTTACCCGCGAAGGCTTCCAGTGCAATATAAATCACGGAGTCTGAGACGTATATATCATTTTCCAGACCGGTGAAAGTTGCAACTACTTTTGGTATTTTGAAGTCAGGAAACTCCTTTTTTATTCGGGCAAATGCCTTTCCTAAATCTTTTTCTATGTCTGCTAAATCTTCGTAAGAAGCGGCGACTTCTTCGTAGAACTTCTTCGATCCGGGGTGGTTGTAGATGTAAAAAAGATGGTTGACAAAAGCGGTATCTTCGGCAAAGGCACGGTAGAATGAGCGAGTATAAACTGGATTTGCAATTAAGAATTTTTGCAAGTCAGCGGGAGTCTTCATCTTAAACAATTGCCGATCTAGACGCACTATTTTTACGGTTTCTGGCACCATCTTTGAATCGTCATTCTGTAAACTGCAACTAATGAGTGCTAGATAAATAGCGGAAAAACTTACAATCTTTGCTAACATAATTGTTGGGAAAATGAGCGAATTAAGAAGTTGTTAAATAGAATATATTTATTACGGTAGCACGCACTGATTAATTCAGTAACAAATTACTAACTGAGTGACCTTTACTTGCTCTACAACTTTGAGAAAATTCAAAAATCTCGTAAAAATGTTGCTTTTTTTGCCGCTATTTTTCTTTATCGGAAAATATCTTAGCCCAAAAACGAAGCAGACTCGATATTAGTATTTCGAGAAACCTTTACACGGCGAAACAGCTTAATTCGGGGAAAAGAAGAACTCGAATTGCGTGAAGCTAAAGTATGAACAGGCTGGTACGATAAGTCAACACGTGAGTGAAATAGAGCGAAAGGGTAACCGTATTCGTCCGCAAAAAGAACGTTTTGAACGGGTACTTTTAAGAGTAAGTTATCAGATAGCCGCTTCGGAAGATTCACTAAAAGAGTACCGCGGATAAGTGCACCGTGAAAAGTTATAAAAGACTCCACAATTATCTGAGTTTATGAACTGCCCTCAGGATAGGTGCGAGAAAAAATTTCTTAACTTCTTCGGTAGCTTCTTGACTGGTTCTTAATCAGTCTACTACTTTCGGTACCGTTATGTAATCAGCAGTTCGTTTTGGAGCGTTTTTGAGTCCTTCTTCTCGGCTAAGTCTATTCATGGGTTTATCGTCTCTTAACACGTTTACTTCACTGCTCATGTGAGTAAGTGGCTCAACGCCGCTGGTGTCAACCTCATTAAGCTGTTCCATCCAGTTTAAGATTTTTGACAAACTCGTTTGCATTTCTGTTACTTCATCGTCAGAAACCTGAAGACGAGACAAGTGAGCAATCTTTTCAACGGTTTTTTTATCTATTTTCATTGTTTCTTAGCTGTGTTTGTCAAGTGTTTTCTGAATAATTCTGTACACTTCCTCTCTGAGTGCATTTATATCCGCTTTCGTTTTATTTTCGGTCGAAATAGCTTTGTGAATGACTACCTCTGGCGTACCCCACTGAAGTTTGAATTCAGGCATTATTTTATAATTATTTACAAAGGTTATTGGCACGATAGGTACTTGATTTTCAATCGCCATAATGAACGCCCCGTCTTTAAATGGATGTGCCATTTGTGGGATATTTTTTGAAATTATGCCGCCTTCCGGCATTACAAAGACGCTTCTTCCTGACTTGAGTGATTTTATCCCACGACCTAGTGAATTACTTCGACTATTTCTGTCACTTCGGTCAACCATGATGTGCAACTTGTAAAACATATAACCTAAAAGCGGCATTTTACGAACTGAGCTCTTTCCAATAAAAGCAAAGTGGTTTTGGAAAATGCCCATTCCAGCGGCAATATCAAGGTAGGAAAAGTGATTTGCCACGAAAACGTACGTGCCTTTCGGGTTCATCTCGAATTCCCTTTTTACGCGTATTTTCTTTCCAATCATGAAAAAGAGCAGATAAGACCAGATTTGCGTTAGCTTATGTCCTATCGGATGCCAGTATTTTCGTTGAATCGCAATGTATATGAAAGGGAAAAGTATCAGGTAAATTCCCACAAACCACAACAAACTCCAAGCATTGTACAGGAGTAAAGCGATACGTTTTACAAGCTTCATATGTGGAAACAAACGGAGTAAGTGGTTTTACAAAGCCCAAATGTACGCAAAAAGAAGAAATTTTAATTTGTTAACTTCTCGGCAAGCCATTTATACTCTTCAACAAAGGAATCAATACTATTTTGAAAAGACTCGTCTGTTAAAACTCCTGATGCATCAAACTTTTTGTCAACGCCTGGAATAATCAGCATTTGTGGACAAGGTATGCCCGCAAATGCACAAACCATTTGTTGAAGCTGTTGAGATGCCCGCATTCCACCCATAGCCCCCGGCGATGCGGTGACAATACCGAAAGGCTTTCTACTCTGTTTTGAGAAGTGATCTAATAGGTTTTTCATCGCTGGAGAGTAACTTCCATTGTATTCAGGCGTAACAAGAATGAACGCATCGGCACCAAACATCCTCTTTGCGAGCGGTTTCCATTCTTCCGGAACTTTGTCAATAGAACCCCAAACTTCCTGTACCATTGGTAGCGGGAAATCTCGTATGTCTAATAAGTCAACACTATGTTTGTCAAATTTTTTGCTTAATTCATTGTTCAGAAACTTCGCAACTCGAACAGTAACGCTATTTTCACGGGGGCTTCCCGAAATTATCTCAATATTCATTTGTAATTAATTTATTCTTAAATCTTCACGATAACTAACGCAAACGGAGAAACTGCGTTCCGCATTGCAGTTGATAACTTATCTTGGACAGTTCCTTGATACTCAGAAAACTTGAATTTGACCGTTTTGTTACTAATATTTTGTGAGACTAATAAGTCGCATGGCTTCGTGCGGCTTTACAAAGGCAACTAATTTACTCCGTGACACTGAAACGGGACTTTCTTGTAAATTTAGGCGGGGAGGTTTAGCTTAGGGCGAGTCATGACTTGCGTAAATGCACAAGGTTACGATTTTTGGTGAGCTTCAGAAACAAGCCACTCAAAATCAGCCATGATGCTGGATTCAGAATTAACTTTTCGATAATCGGTGACGTCGTATTCATGATAAGGAGGAGATTTGAAAAATGGAGTTAGTCAAACTTCTTCAATACTGAGGTCTTCGAGGTAATCCAGTTTAGAAGTGATTCCGTTTAGGTCGCCGATACCGTCGTTGTTCGAATCGTAAAATGCACGCACGAAGATTTCGTAACATACCGTGGGTAAGTTATTGTTGTGGGAAGTTTTCAATAGCCTAAGCCCAAGTTTGTTGCTATAAAGTTGTTCTCTAAAAGAACTTAATGGCATTAAAAAAGTGTCTCGTATTACTTTTAGAGAGAGGAGGATTTGGTGGGTTCTTTTAAAACTTGGTAAGTTTCATACCCGAGCCATATCCAGGGAGTAGCGTGAAGAAGCAAGTCGAAGTAGTCAGCTACGGCCATTCCTTCGGCACCACCGAATAGCCACCTAACTTTGCCAAGTAAATGAGGCTCAGGAAAAAACGGAGCGAGACCAAGTGATGCCGTAGCTACGGCGGCCATTAGTAACCGACGGTAGGTTTTGTTTTTCAAAATTTGTTGAGTATTACTAAAGTTAGGAGATGAGCCAGGAAAAGAACAAAATTACGCTTATCATACTCACGTAATAGTAGACGTCTTTACGGTTCATAACACGTTAAATTTTTTGGATGGAAAAGAACATATGTAATGCAAAAATATGCGAACCTTCTTTGCTTTGCAAATAGATTCGTTACAAACCTTTAGTTTTCAATTGATTATATCCTGCCCCTTTTAAATTATAAATTTGCTTAAAACCAGCATTTTTTAGTATTTTAGAAGCTTTAGCACTTCGTCCGCCGCCGGCACAATACATAAATATGGGCTTATCTTTGTCAAGTTTTGTTATGCTTTGGGAAAAGCTTTCATTTAAATAATCTACGCATGCTGAGTTGGCAAGTTTCCCTCCTGACCATTCACTAGGCGTCCGCACATCCAGTAATTGTGTATTTGGAGTTGATTTATAAACCTTCACGAAGTTGTCAATATCGAGATTAATCTGTGCCGAGGCGGCTATTGTTAACATCGTACATAGTAATGCCGCCGTGACTTTAAGTAGTAACTTCATGGGTACTTTTATTTTCAGTGTTAAGATTGTAAATATAAGGAGTGGTCACTACCTTTGCACTCCTTTTTGGGGAAATGTTATATTTTTAACTAAAAGTTAGTTTGAGTGTCCGACGAACTAACGTAACAACGGACTAATTACCAATTATTTATGGCAAATCAAGACATCATGGAGTTTGATTGGGATAGCATAACCGATAAAGGTATCGGAAGTGGGTATTCCAAGGCAGAAAAAGCCGAACTTGAGGCAATGTACACGGATTCATTGTCCAGCATCGACGAAAAAGACGTAGTAGATGCATCCGTTGTGGGTATCACTGATCGTGAAGTATTGTTAAACATCGGGTTTAAGTCTGATGGTATTGTTTCACGTAACGAATTTAAAGACCTTCCTGATCTGAAAGTCGGTGATATCGTACACGTTTTTATTGAAAAGCAAGAAGATGCAAACGGTCAGTTAATTATTTCACGTAAGAAGGCGAGAATCCTGAAAGCGTGGGAGAACATTGAGAAGGCATTTGAGGAAGATACAATACTTGATGCACTTGTAAAGCGTCGTACAAAAGGTGGTCTTATCGTGGATATTCACGGTATCGAGTCTTTCCTTCCAGGTTCCCAAATTGATGTTAAGCCAATCCGTGACTTCGACGTATTCGTCGGTAAGCAAATGGAAGTTAAAGTGGTTAAAATCAACCACGCCAACGACAACGTCGTTGTTTCACATAAAGTATTAATCGAGAAAGACCTCGAAAAGCAGCGTCAGCAAATACTTAACAACCTTGAAAAAGGTCAAGTACTTGAAGGTGTTGTTAAAAATATTACCAACTTCGGTGTATTCATCGACTTGGGTGGTGTTGACGGTCTATTGCACATTACCGATATTTCTTGGGGTCGTGTTAACCATCCGAACGAAGTACTTAATCTTGACGACAAACTTAATATTGTTGTTCTTGACTTCGATGAAGATAAGAAGCGTATCTCATTAGGTATGAAGCAGCTACAAGAGCATCCTTGGGATTCTCTTGCTACTGAGCTTGAAGTTGGTTCTAAGATTAAAGGAAAAGTTGTAAACATCGCTGATTACGGTGCATTCCTTGAGTTGAAGCCAGGAGTTGAAGGCTTGATTCACGTTTCTGAAATGTCATGGTCGCAGCATCTTCGTAACCCATCTGATTTCTTACAGATAGGAGACGAGATTGATGCCGTAGTATTGACAATGGATCGTGAAGAGCGTAAGATGTCATTAGGCATTAAGCAACTTACTGAAGATCCTTGGACTAAGACAGACTTGTTAAGCAAGTATGCTATCGGTACGCAGCATAAAGGTACAGTTCGTAATCTAACTAACTTCGGTCTCTTCTTAGAGCTTGAGGAAGGAATAGATGGTCTTGTGCACGTATCTGACCTTTCTTGGACTAAGAAAATCAAGCACCCTTCAGACTTCGTTAAAATTGGCGAAGAGTTAGAAGTAATCGTACTTGAACTTGATACTGAGAACCGTCGTTTGGCATTGAGTCATAAGCACTTGGAGCAAAACCCTTGGGATGCGTTCGAAGACACGTTTGGGGCCAATACTACTCACGAGTGTTTGATTACGGTGAAAACTGATAAGCAAGCAATGCTTGAGCTTCCTTACGGAATCGAAGGTTACGCAGCTTTGAAGCATTTGGCTAAAGCAGACGGTTCGGTGGCGGAAGTAGGCGAAAAGCTACCTTTCGTAGTACTCGAATTCAATAAAGACGAGAAGCGTATCGTTCTTTCGCATACACGTAGCTGGGAAGCTCCAAGTGAAGAGCCAGTTGCTGTGAAGAAGGCTGCTAAGTCAACTTCTAAGAAGCCAGCTGAGTCTTCACCTAAGTCACAAGAGAGTGAAAAGTCAACTCTTGGTGATCTTGCTGCTTTGGCAAACTTGAAAGAGCAGCTGAAAGGAGAAGGAAGATAATACACAGTTCTTTAGAACTTGTTTATGAATACTTGAACGGGTCGCACAGTATGTGCGATCCGTTTTATTTTTCCGCCTTGCTTAAATAATTTGACTTTTTTTTTGCTATTTCATTAGCATGCTCGTAATTTTGCAATCCCAAAAAGATAAAAGGTTCCGTGGCCGAGCGGCTAGGCAGAGGTCTGCAAAACCTCCTACAGCGGTTCGAATCCGCTCGGAACCTCTTTTTTCTTCACGTTCTTGTTCTTCTCTCCGAAGTTATTGGCCCAAACGCTGTTTTATACATTAGAATTACAGTTATTTTTGAACGTATAAAACCTATATACGTAAGAAAAATTATTGTGTAAGATGCTTGTAGTAAGATGATTAACTGTCTATTTAGAATAAGTATAAATAAGATTGGCTTACAAAAAAAGTTATACAACCTTTTTGATTCAAAGCATTCCTCGATTAGTTTTGCAGATAGAAAAAAAGCATTTAATTGTACTCATAAAATTATGTACCTAAAAATACAGAAAAGCTTGTTCAGGACTCTATTTGCGGTCTTCTTCGTAACGGCTACAGCAGTCGCACAAGATGCCGTTCCTGCTGCTGATGCGGCACCTGTAGCTGCCACGGCCGCTGCTCCTGCTGCCACTGAAGGAGATGCTGTCCTTGGAGAAAAGTTATACAAAAACAATTGTGCCCAATGCCACGCCTTAGACAACGCCGTTGTGGTAGGGCCCGGTCTGAAAGGTATTCAGGAAAGACGTGATTACCCTTGGTTAAGGAAGTGGATTAATAATCCAAATGCGGTTATCGCTAGCGGTGATGATTACGCAGTTAAATTATACGAAAAGTACAATAAAGCCCAAATGACTGCCTTCCCAAGTTTTGGGGATGCAGAGATTAAAGGAATCTTAGCCTACATTGATGCTGCGAATGTTCCGGTTGTAGCGGCTGTTCCCGTTGCGGGTGTTGCTGTTGCTTCGGGTGAAACGGGCGGCGGTCAGTTTTTCAACGTAGTATTAATTGCATTGCTCGGTATCATGGCATTAGTGTTAGTTGCCTTATTGGCAATCATACAGTTGCTTACGAAGCTCGCTGGTGCTGAAACACCCGAAACTACGGGGATGTCAATATCTGAGCGTTTCAAAGAAAACCTCAGAGGCTTGGTAGTAAATAAGACAATCCGTTCGGCGGTAATCTGGATGTTTATCCTCTTGGCTACGAAAGCATCTTTAGATGGTCTTTACGGAATCGGTGTTCATCAAGGATATGCCCCTGAGCAGCCAATTGCATTCTCTCACAAATTACACGTTGGAGAATACGAAATTAACTGTGCCTATTGTCACACGGGTGTTTACAAGGGAAAGCAAGCGGGTATCCCGTCGGCCAACATTTGTATGAACTGCCACAACATGATAAAGCGGGAGTCTCCTGAAATTCAGAAGATTTATACTGCTCTTGAGAATGACCAGCCAATTGAATGGATTCGGGTTCACAACTTGCCAGACTTAGCATATTTCAATCACGCTCAGCACACAAATGTAGGTGGGTTAGATTGTACAAATTGCCACGGAGAAATACCAACAATGGAAGTAGTACAACAAGCAAAGTCATTAACCATGGGTTGGTGTATTGATTGCCACCGTCAGACAAACGTGAACGGTAAAGACAATGCTTACTATGACCAACTTATGGAAGCTCACTACAAAACGTCTGAAGGACCAATGAAAGTGGAAGATATTGGTGGGTTAGAATGTGCTCGTTGCCATTACTAATTTATCAGAAACAGAATATAAATTTACTACTATATAATTCGCAAAGAACAACTCATGGAGAATACTAACAAGCGGTATTGGAAAGGAATTGAGGAGTTAAAAAATGATATTAACGTGGTCAAGAATGCTGACCGCGAGTTTAATATAGATAACATGGAAGGAGGCGAACCAACTCATCGCCGTGACTTTTTGAAAGTATTAGGTTTTGGAGTGGCTGCCGTAACGTTGGCTTCTTGTGATGTCGGTGCACCCGTTCGCAAAACAATACCTTACCTCAACAAACCGCTCGATGTAGAACCAGGAATCGCAAACTACTACTCTTCAACATTTGTTGACGGAAATGATGTTTGCAGCGTTCTTGTTAAGACACGGGAAGGTCGTCCAGTTAAAATCGAAGGGAATAAACTCTCCGGAATTACAGGCGGTGGTACTTCCGCTCGTGCTCAGGCTTCGGTTCTTTCTCTATACGACAACGAAAAGCTCAAAACTCCTGTCAAAGGTGAAAAAGCAATCGACTGGAAATCTCTTGATAAAGAAATAAAAGCCGCTCTTTCATCGTCTAAGAATGTTGCCATCGTTTCAAATACGATTACTTCTCCTACTGCAAAAGCTGTTATTGCTGACTTTACGGCAAAATACGCTGGTAAGCACATCACGTATGATGCTACTTCAATGTCAGCTATCCGTGAAGCTAACGAAACATCCTTTGGCTCAGCTATTATTCCGGGTTATCGTTTTGATAAAGCAGAAGTTATCGTGGGTATTAACTGCGATTTCTTAGGAACTTGGATTTCACCAGTAGAATTCTCCAAGCAGTGGGCTACTACCCGTCGTTTGAGCAGTGCGAAAGACGGCAAAAGAAGCATGTCTCGTCACTATCAGTTCGAAACTGGAATGACAATTACCGGAGCGGCGGCAGATTACCGTTCTTCGGTAAAGCCTTCTCAGGAAGGACTGTTACTTACCAACCTGTACAATATGGTCGCCAAGAAAATGGGCGGCACGACTGTATCAACTGCGAAAATCGAAATAGCATATTTAGATAAGTGTGCGGCTGATTTAGTTGCTGCAAACGGTAAAGCGATTGTTGTATCAGCTACTAATAATGTAGCAATACAAACATTAGTGAATGCTATAAATGGCTTACTCGGAAGTGTTGGAAGTACTATTGACTTCTCAACCCCCTATATGATAGGAGAAGGAAACGATACAGAAATGAATCGTTTTGTTACAGATTTGAACGGTGGAGTTTACGACGCTGTGATTTTCATGTCAAACCCCATTTACGATCATCCTGAATCAAGTAAAATTGCCCAAGGTCTCAAGAAGACCAAAGTGAGTATCTCACTTTCGGATCGTATAAATGAGACTGCGGTTTTGTGTCAATATACAGCCACGACCTCACATTACTTAGAGAACTGGGGAGATGCTGAGTTGAAAAAAGGTTATTATTCGTTAATACAACCCACAATAACTCATATATACGATACGCGTCAGGCAGAAGTAAGCTTATTGGCTTGGGCGGGAGTTTCGGATGACTATCAGGCTTATCTGAAGGAAAACTGGAATTCAAATATCCTCAGTGGAGGTAAGTCTTGGGTTCAGTCTTTACACGACGGCGTTTATGAAGCAGCACCATTAGAAAGTAGCAGTTCTTCCGTATTTACTGGAAATGTAAGTTTAGCAGCGGCAGTAGTAGGTGCTGTTAAAAGCAACGGTATTGAACTGCATGCTTTTGAAAGTGTAACAATAGGAACAGGTAGTCAGGCAAACAACCCTTGGTTACAAGAAACTCCTGATCCAATATCTAAAGTTACGTGGGAAAATACCGCGGCAATTTCACAGGTAACGGCAAATAAGTTAGAAATTGCCCAAGGAGATATAATTAAAATTACGTTGCAAGATGCGGAGATTGAGTTGCCAGTTATGGTACAGCCCGGACAAGCACATGATACTATATCTGTTGCCTTAGGGTACGGACGCACCGCAGCCGGGAAAGCTGGAAATGTTGGTGTAAACGTCTTCCCGATGATAAGCACCGTAAACGGTAACTTGAGTTACTGGAAAACTGGTGTTAAAGTAGCGAAGACAAATTCAGGCTACACGCTTGCTCAAACGCAAACGCACGAAACCGTAATGGGTCGTCAGGCGGTTGTTCAGGAGTCAATCCTTTCTGAATACGTTAAGAATGTCCAGGCCGGAAGGTTTATGCCGAAAATTGCTACTTCGGAAGGACCGACAAGACCTTATTCAATATCACTGTGGAACGGTCACGATAAGAAGAACCATAGCTGGGGCATGGTGATTGACCTCAATACCTGTACCGGATGTTCTAACTGTTTGGTGGCTTGTCAATCAGAGAATAACGTTTCTGTAGTTGGAAAGAAGGAAGTTGCCAGAGCAAGAGAAATGCACTGGATACGTCTTGATAGATATTATAGTTCAGATGCCGATATTACTGATACTTGGTCTGTTGGTGGTCTTTCTGCCATGGAGCAAGCATCTGATAGTCCAGAAGTGGTGATTCAGCCAATGATGTGTCAGCACTGTTCAAACGCTCCGTGCGAAACTGTTTGTCCAGTTTTGGCAACAACGCACAGTTCGGAAGGTCTAAACCAAATGACTTACAACCGTTGTATAGGTACTCGTTATTGTGCTAATAACTGCCCTTACAAAGTACGTCGATTCAACTGGTGGAAGTACTTCGAGAACGATGAGTTTGATTTCAACATGAACAATGAACTTGGACGAATGGTATTGAATCCAGACGTAACAGTTCGTTCACGTGGAGTCATTGAAAAATGTTCAATGTGTGTACAGCGTATTCAGCTTGGTAAATTAGAAGCTAAGAAAGAGAGACGTCGTCCAGTTGATGGTGAGATTGAAACTGCTTGTTCTCAGTCATGCCCAACGGGAGCCATTACCTTCGGAGATATGCTTGATCCTGAATCAAGGGTTTCGCAGATGCTTGAGGTTGAAAGAGAGGGTCGGGCGTTCCACGTCTTGGAGGAAATCAATGTTCAGCCACAGCTGAATTATTTGACTAAAATCAGAAACAAGGACAAAGCAGATGCTAAGTGGCAGTTTGCTCGCACCGATGAAGATAACGCTGGAGCACATAAAGACGAAGAGCCGAAAGCTCATTCTTAATCAAGATTTAAAAGTATAACACCTTATATTCATGGAAGTAGTTTCGCCAATAAGAGAAAAACTGGTAACGGGTAATAAGAGCTACCACGACGTAACGGTAGACGTTTGCCGGCACGTTGAGGACGAGCCAACCAAAGAGTGGAAAATCGCTTTTGGAGTTTCCCTACTAGTGCTTGCCTACGGTTCGTTCTGGTTAGGAAAGACCTGGTGGGAGGGTTTAGGTGTTTGGGGTCTGAACAAAACCGTAAACTGGGCGTGGGATATCACAAACTTCGTGTGGTGGGTTGGTATCGGTCACGCCGGAACGCTTATTTCAGCCGTCCTTCTCCTTTTCCGTCAAAAGTGGAGAACATCCATTAACCGTGCCGCAGAGGCAATGACCATTTTTGCCGTGCTTTGTGCTGCTTCATTTATTTTGATGCACATGGGTCGTCCCTGGTTAGCTTATTGGGCATTACCTTTGCCTAATACTTTTGGTTCGTTATGGGTGAACTTCAATTCTCCGCTTATTTGGGACGTCTTTGCAATTTCTACCTATTTCTCAGTCTCTTTATTGTTTTGGTTTATTGGAATGGTTCCTGATTTGGCAACTATCCGTGACCGGGCAACGGGTGCTCGCAAAACGATTTATGGGGCACTTTCTTTAGGATGGACGGGCGGAGCACGCTCGTGGGAACGTTACGAAGATTTATCATTAATCTTGGCTGGTTTAGCAACCCCTCTCGTACTTTCTGTACACACTATTGTATCTTTTGACTTTGCTACTTCGGTAATTCCGGGATGGCACACTACCATCTTCCCTCCGTATTTTGTTGCTGGAGCAATCTTCTCTGGTTTTGCGATGGTACAAAACTTAATGTTGTTCACAAGAGTCGTTTACAAACTGGAAGATTATATAACATTGGAACACATTGGTCTGATGAATAAAATCATTTTGGTAACAGGCTCTGTTGTTGGAGTTGCTTACATAACAGAATTCTTCATTGCGGCTTATTCAGGTGTTCAGTATGAAAGGTACGCCTTCTTCAATCGTGCAACTGGACCTCTTTGGTGGTCTTACGCTGCAATGATGTCGTGTAACGTACTTTCACCACAAATATTTTGGTTTAGAAAAATGCGTGAGAATATCGTTGTGTCATTTGTCATAGCAGTAATTGTGAATATTGGTATGTGGTTTGAGCGTTTCGTGATTATCGTAACTTCACTCCACCGTGATTACTTACCATCAAGTTGGACATATTTCACTCCAAGAATGGGAGACATCGGAGACTATATTTTCTCATTTGGTTTCTTCTTTACACTGTTCTTCTTATTTACCAAGTTCCTTCCGGTCATAAATATGGCAGAGGTCAAGGCGGTAATGCGGTCATCTTCCGAGATGAAAGAAGAGCCTAAGAAAGTCACTGTATAATTCGGGTTAAAAGTTTAAACGATATATTGCTGCATAAATGACTGATAACAAATTTTTAGTAGGCATCTACGACGATGAACGTGTGGTGTTGAAGGCTGTCGAGAAAGTCAGGGAATCAGGTATCAAGATTCACGAAGTCTTTACGCCTTTTCCGGTTCACGGACTTGGTCATGCTTTAGGTTACAAAATGCCAAGAATGGGTGTTCCCGCTTTCTTATTTGGTATGACAGGAACAGTTTGTGCTTTTCTGCTAACATTCTGGACAATGGGTGTTGACTGGCCAATGAACGTTGGTGGAAAGAACTTCTTTCCTTTTCCAACGAACATACCCATCGTTTTTGAGTTGACCGTATTGTTTGCCGCCTTTGGAATGGCATTCACCTTCTTTTTCATGGAAGGACTAGGGCCAACAGTGAAGCCGCTTATCTTTGATCCGAGAAGCACAGATGATAAATTCATCATGGCAATTGATTTAGGAAACAACAGCTCCGTTACCGAAGGCGTTATCTCAGATACACTGAAAAATAGCGGTGCCATCGAGGTAAATATAAAGGAAGTTTAATTTGAGATTATTTTAAATAATCCATTCCGATTAACCATAGAGAAATGAGTACCCAATTGAAGAAAAAAACACTCTTCTTATCCATAACAGTAATAGCTATGCTGTCGTTTACATCATGTGATGAAACAAGCACTGGTGTAGAATTTGCCCCGAATATGTATAATTCAAGGGCATTAGAATCTCAGTCTCAGTGGAGAGAGAATACAATCAATCCGAAAGGAATGAATATGAGAGTCCCCGCTGAAGGAACAGTCCCAAGAAGTTATTTCAAAACTGCTTTTTTACAGGATGATGATAGTACGGTTGTGAATGACCTGATGCGTTATGATATCCCTGCTGACTCAATACAGGTTGCTTCAAGAATTTTGAAAAACCCTATTCCTTGGTCAGAAATAACTGAAAAAGAAGGGAAAGTGCTTTACGAAAGGTACTGTTTGCATTGCCACGGTGAAAACGGTGGTGGAAACGGTAAAGTAGGTGCAGTCTACAAAGGCGTACCTGTGTACTCATCGGCTGCTTTGAAAGACATCACCGAAGGTCATATATTTCACGTTATTACACACGGAAAAGGTAGAATGTGGCCACACGGTTCACAAATGACTCCCGAGGAACGTTGGAAAATTGTCCACTACGTACAGCGTCTTCAACTTGGCAGTTAATCAAATATAAAAAGACAGTTCTTCCTCTCAGAGATAATAATAATAAAATACGAAATGGCTCATTTGCACGAAATACCTTCAATCGAAGAAAATTTTGAGTTCAATCCCGCTCTTAAATCGAAATTGCTTTTGGCTATTGCTATTGGTGTAACAATGGTAGCGTTGGGAGCTTTCCTATTGCACAACGGTTGGAGCATCGGAGTTTGGGAGTCATCTGCTGAAGGGCATGGTGGTGCTGGTCCCGAACATGGCGAGGGTCATCACGGTGCGACACTTATGTCTAGAATAGTTGGAAATATCTGGATGAACAGTGTCTACTTTCTTGGTATATCTTTGATAGGAGCGTTCTTCATGTCTTATAATTATGTAGCGAAGGCGGGTTGGTATATTTCCATCAAACGTGTTGCAGAAGCATTTCCTGCATTCATGGTTATTCCGGCTGCTGTCTTACTTGTTCTGTACCTTATTCCAGCTACGCGTCACATCGTTTTTCACTGGACGCACGAAGGTGTAATGACTCCTGGAAATGAACTCTATGATGAAATTATAGCTCAAAAAGAATGGTACCTCAATTTCTGGTTCTTCTTGATACGAATCGTAATCTACTTTGTAGTCTGGTACGTATTATGGAGACAAATACGCAAATATTCATTGCTAGAAGATCAGTACAATAACTTGGAGCATTATCATTCAAGTCGTAAATACGCTAAATTCTTCTTGATATTCTTTGCGGTTACCTCTTCAACTGCTGCTTGGGATTTATCTATGTCGATTGACACGCACTGGTTTTCGTCTATGTTTGGATGGTACCACTTAGCTAGTTGGCACGTATCTGGTCTAGCGGCAATCATGTTGACGGTTTTGTTATTGAAAGACCAGGGTTATCTGAAAGCAGTCACTGACAGCGTTTTACAAGATTTAGGAAAGTTGATTTTCGGCTTTTCGGTCTTTTGGGCCTACGTATGGTTTAGCCAATACCTTCTTATCTACTACGCTAACCTTCCGGAAGAGACAATCTACTTCAGGGAAAGAATCAGCGGGTTTGATGGTCGTTACTTCGCCTCGTTTATAATTAATATATTATTGAATTTTGTGTTTCCTTTCTTGGTAATGATGGCACGTGATTCAAAGCGTAACAAGATGCTATTGAAACTTGCTTGTGGAGCAATTCTTGTGGGTCACTGGTTTGATTTCTATCAAATGTTGATGCCTGGAATTGCGAAGGAACAAGGAGGAATCGGACTTATTGAGTGGGGCACAACACTAGTTTTTGCATCATCCTTTATCTTGGTGATAGCTCATCAATTGCAGAAGGCAAACTTGATTCCTAAACACCATCCGTTTATCAAGGAAAGTTTGAACCACAGCATTTAAAATTTATAGGTAGGAGTAAACATTTATGATAAACATTTCATTTAAATACTAAAGTAAAACTCGTAAGTAGATGACAATAATAATCGGCATTTTAGCAGTTGTATTCTTAGTAATGACCTTCATGGTCTTGAGCAAGACACAATCGTTATTGAAAGGAATACGTCCAACCGAAGCGGCAGCTGATGATAATGGAGATTACGTAGATGATGCGAATAACTTCAACGGATACGCCATGTTTGGGTTTTGGGTGGTGAGCATAGTTGGAGTTGTGTGGTCGTTTTTGCATTATCGGAAAGACTTTCTTCCCGAAGCTGCATCGGTTCACGGAAAAGAAACAGACTACTGGTTTTGGGTTTCAATGTCAGTAATAATGGTCGGATTTTTTGTGGTTAACACACTTCTATTTTATTTCGCATACAAGTACCGATTCAAAAAAGGACGCGTTGCGACTTTCTATCCGCACAACAACAAATTAGAAGTAATCTGGACAGTAATCCCGGCAGTAATAATGGCAGGATTAGTATTTACAGGTCTTAAAGTTTGGACTGACGTGATGGCAGACGCTCCTGCAGATGCAGAAGTGATTGAAATCATGGGTAAGCAATTCGGATGGCAAGTAAGGTACCCAGGAGTTGATGATAATAAGTTGGGGAAATACGATTATAAATTAACCAACGATGCCGAGGGAAACGAGTTCGGAATTGATTTTGCGGATGAAAATTCGTTTGATGATTTCGTAAACCCTTCGGTCATGCACGTCCCTGCTGGTAGACCAGTATTATTGAAGATTAGAGCAAGAGATGTCCTTCACTCAGTTTTTATTCCACACATGCGAGTTAAAATGGATGCGGTTCCGGGAATGCCTACCAAATTCTGGTTTACTCCAACGCAAACAACAGAGCAGGCACGTATTGACTTGGAAAATCCTGATTTCAATTTTGAAATAGCATGCACAGAAGTATGCGGTAGAGGTCACTTTGCAATGAAATTAATTTTAGTTGTTGATGACGAAGCGTCTTACGAAAAGTGGAAAAGAGAGCAAAAGCCTTTGCTAACTACATATCCTTCTTTCATCGACAAAGTACCCGCAAATTTGAAAGCTAAAGCGATGAAGTACTTGCCTATTGATGAAACAGCTGCTCCAGCAGTTGCAGAAGAATTAGCAACTGGCGGAACGGGGTCACAAGCAGCATTAAAGTAATAAATCTCTATAAACAAACTATAAAATGGCAGCAGTAGCACAAGCAGTAGAAGCCCATGCACACGAAGAGCATGAACACCATGAGCTGAGCTTTATTCGTAAATACATTTTCTCGGAAGATCATAAGACAATCGCCAAGCAGTATTTAATCTCGGGTATCATCTGGGCGGTAATAGGTGGGCTAATGTCCGTCGTCTTTCGTCTACAATTAGGTTTTCCAAACTTAGATATGGCTTGGTTAAAGCCAGTTTTAGGGCAATGGATTTCTTTGTCTGCCGAGGGTGTTGGTAAATTGGATCCAAACTTCTATTTGGCGTTGGTAACAATGCACGGTACTATCATGGTATTCTTTGTGTTAACAGCTGGTTTGAGTGGAACATTCTCTAACTTTTTGATTCCACTACAAATTGGTGCACGTGACATGGCGTCTGGGTTCATGAACATGTTATCGTATTGGTTTTTCTTCTTGTCAAGTTTAGTCATGTTCCTTTCCATTTTTGTGGAAACAGGTCCTGCTGGCGGCGGTTGGGTTGTATATCCCCCACTAAGTGCGTTAGCAGATGCTAATCCTGGCTCTGGAATAGGAATGACCTTGTGGTTAGTTGCCATGGCTCTCTTTATCATATCAAGTTTATTAGGCGGTATTAACTATGTTACTACTGTAATAAACCTTCGTACAAAAGGGATGTCTTTTGATAAGCTACCATTAACTATTTGGGCATTTACATTTACTGCCATCTTAGGCATCTTAGCGTTCCCTGTATTATTCTCTGCGGCATTATTATTGATATTTGACCGCAGCTTCGGAACGAGTTTCTTCTTGTCTGAAATATATGTGAATGGTCAGGCATTACCTAACCAAGGTGGTAGTCCGATTTTATTCCAACACTTATTTTGGTTCTTAGGACACCCAGAAGTTTATATTATCATTTTACCTGCTCTTGGTATTACATCTGAGGTTATTGCTACAAACTCACGCAAGCCAATCTTCGGTTATAAAGCCATGATTTTCTCAATGGCTGGTATTATGTTCCTTGCATTTATTGTCTGGGCACACCACATGTTCGTGACAGGTATGAATCCTTTCTTGGGATCTGTATTTATGTTATTAACATTAATAATAGCGGTACCATCTGCGGTTAAGGCCTTCAATTATATTACCACGCTCTGGAGAGGTAACATCGTGTTTACTCCTGCAATGCTATTTGCAATTGGTTTAGTATCGTTTTTCGTGTCAGGTGGCTTGACGGGTATTATCTTAGGAAATAGTGCATTGGATATTCAGTTACACGATACCTACTTTGTAGTTGCTCACTTCCACATTGTTATGGGTGCGGCTGCAATATTTGGTATGCTAGCTGGTGTGTATCACTGGTTCCCTAAAATGTTTGGTCGCATGATGAATGCTAAGTTGGGATACGCTCATTTTTGGTTGACCTTTATAAGTTCATACCTAGTCTTTTTTCCAATGCACTACATTGGTATTGCAGGATTTCCAAGACGTTATTACCAATGGTCAGGTTTTGCAACTTTCGACTCGTATGCTGACTTGAATGCATTCATTACTGTCGCTGCGATTATATCGGTAGCCGCTCAGTCGATATTCATCGGAAACTTTGTTTACTCAATATTCAAGGGTAAAAAAGCTCCGGCAAATCCGTGGAATTCAAATACGTTGGAGTGGACAACAGAGAACCCTGGACACGGTAACTGGGTTGGAGAAATTCCAACGGTTTACCGCTGGCCTTATGATTACAGTAAGCCTGGTGCTAGTACTGACTTTATTCCTCAGCATATTCCATATTCAGCTACTCCAGAGTCTAATTTAGCTCATGAGAATGAAATGATTGCTGACGAAGAAGAAATCGAGAAGATAAAGTTTGACGTTAATATACCTGATTGATTAAAAATCCTCAAGGTAGGAAGTACACTGTACAACGTACACTCTTCGTACCTTGTGTAGTGTACTTTTTTTATGGACAAAAGTAAAGCATTTAGAAGGTGGGGTATTGCAACAGTAGTTGCTGTCTACCTGTTAATTTTGGTCGGAGGAATCGTTAGGGCTACTGGTGCGGGCATGGGGTGTCCCGACTGGCCAAAGTGCTTTGGAATGTGGATTCCACCGACTGCCGAAGCAGAACTTCCAGCTAATTACAAAGAGATATTCGGAGCAAAACTGAAAGGTGAAGTACTATTCAATCCGGTTAAGACTTGGATAGAATACGGGAATAGAGTCATTGGAGCTCTAATCGGACTTTTCATATTTGGAACTTTCGTATTGTCAGTAACAACTTACTGGAAACAGGATAAAGTCATCGTAGGCATAAGTTTTTTGACACTTATACTGGTTTTATTCGAAGGGTGGTTAGGCTCGATTGTCGTATCAATGGAGTTGCATCCAGGCATGATAACCCTTCACATGTTGGTTTCTATAGTAATAGTAGCCCTACTACTATATGTGGTACTTCGCTCGTACAACAAGAGTCTACCCATTGAAGAATTTAGTAGTAAGCAAGCATTGAACTTCATTGTTGTCATACTAATATTCCTTTCTATTGGTCAAGTTTTGATGGGTACGCAGGTTAGAGAATCTGTTGACATTCTATTAAAAACAAATGCGGGTGAAGTTAGCGAAGATTGGCTTAGCCAGATAGGCGGTAAATTTTATATGCACGTTGCCCTTTCTCTAATCCTCCTGATAGCTCATTATATCCTACTGAGAGAAGTGAAATCAAGCACTACTGAAAAAGGACTTGTTTCTAAAACAACTACCTACCTTTTTGCTGTTGTATTAGTAGAGATTATTAGCGGAAGCATTATGGCATTGTTTGATATTCCCGCATTTGCCCAGCCCATTCACCTATTATTTGGGATAGTAGTTCTAGGGATGCAATTCAGTATCTTTTTGTTAATGAATCGGGAATATGTTTCTAATCAACTGATAAGAACATCTTAAAATGATAGAAGTTATAAACGATAAAAGTTACACACAGGCCAAAGCAAGAGCCTATTTCGACCTGACTAAATTTCGTCTCTCAATGACGGTAGTTTTTTCAGCAGGATTCGGTTATTACCTCGGTGCTTCAGAAATGAGGTGGGGGTTGCTGGCATTGTTTTGTTTCGCTTCATTTACTACTACGGCGGCGGCAAATATTATTAACCAAATCATAGAAAAAGATTTGGATAAGTTGATGAATCGGACGAGTAATAGACCACTTCCTAGCGGCAGATTGAGCGTTAATGAAGTGATGGTGTTCGGTTTTATCATGGCAAGCATCTCAATCTTTATACTATTTAGCTTTTTTAGCTGGAAAGCTGCTGGATTGGCAATGCTATCTATGTTACTGTATGGGTTTGTTTATACTCCGCTGAAAAGAGTAGGCCCAATTGCGGTTGTTGTGGGAGCTTTGCCTGGTGCATTTCCCCCTATGATTGGTTGGGTGGCTGCAACAGGACATTTTGGTTTAGAACCGGGTATCTTATTTGCTATTCAATTCTTCTGGCAGTTTCCCCACTTTTGGGCAATTGCTTGGGTTACCCACGAAGACTATACTCGTGCAGGTTTTAAACTGCTTCCTTCTAAAGGGGGGCAGGACTTAAACTCTGCCATCCAAATGATGTCTTATACACTTTTTCTGTTGCCTTTATGTTGGGTGCCTTATTACCTTGGTATGACGGGTATAAACTCAGCAGTGTTCGCCATGATTATGGGAGTTTTATTTTTAGCCCAAACGTTTCAATTGATGCGAAAGGTAAATCGCAAAGCAGCTTTACAGCTAATGTTCGGGTCGTTTATTTATTTACCGTTTGTTCAGATTGGATACTTAATTGACAAAATTTAAACTATATGGCAGAGCAAGTTAATCTTATACAAGAAGAGCCAGACCAAATATTGCGTATAAATAAATGGAAATTTATTACGTGGCTTTTTATTATTTCTATCGTTATGCTGTTTGCTTCGCAGACGAGTGCGTACTTAGTTAGAAGGGCTGAAGGAAACTGGGTGGAATTCACAGTTCCAGTAATTTTCTATTACAGTACAGCAGTTTTAATGTTGAGTAGTGTCTTCCTACAGCTTTCTTATCTATCGGCAAAGAAGGACAACTTTGTAAATTTAAAGATATTTATTTCAGTTGCTTTTGCAGCTGGGCTGGCTTTTCTGGTAATGCAATATTACGGATGGCAAGATTTACAAACACAAGGAGTCTTCCTTAAAGGAAACCCTTCGGGTTCGTTTTTCTACGTTTTAACGGGTTTACATTGTTTTCACCTGGTCACAGGTTTGTTTGTGCTTCTGTTTGCATTCGTTGCGGCATTCCGCACAAAAATTAACGCAAAAGAGCTGAATCAACTACAAGTTTGTAACACTTATTGGCATTTCTTAGATTTGCTTTGGGTCTATTTGTTTGTGTTCTTATTGTATTTCAGATAATTTTAATCTAGCTTTTTGTGTGTAGGGGCAAATATTTAATTATTTTTGCCCTCTGATTAAAAAAACACTAACTGTTATATGGCGACTGCAAATTCATCTACTTCTACTCCCGAAAGGCTAATGTGGCAAGGAGGTACCCAACCAATGAAGGTTGGTTACGGTAAACTAATGATGTGGATATTCCTATTATCTGATACGTTTACGTTTTCAGCTTTGTTGATATCTTACGGACTAGTACGTTTTAGTTATCCTTCTTTTCAGGACTTGAATCCTGGTGTTCTCCTGAAAGATTTTACTTTCTCTCAGGAGTGGTGGCCTACCCCCGAAGCAGTTTTTGAGGCAGTTCCGTTTCTACACGGAATTTCGCTTCCATTAGTCTTTGTCGGTATCATGACATTTATCCTCATCTTTAGTTCAGTAACAATGGTACTTGCTGTTGAAGCAGGACATCGTATGGATAAAGCAGATGTTGAGAAATGGATGCTTTGGACAATTTTAGGCGGTGTTACTTTCTTAGGTTCACAAGCTTGGGAATGGAATCACTTTATTCATGGTACGCCAGAAGGTTCTATGATTGATGGCGTGCAATTCTTTGGGGCTAACTTGGTCCATAATCAATACGGCCCTACGGCTTTTGCCGATTTTTTCTTCTTCATAACTGGTTTTCACGGAACACACGTATTGTCTGGTGTTGTCCTCAATGTCTTGGTTTTCTACAACACCGCAAACGGTGTTTACGAAAAGCGTGGACATTACGATATGATAGAAAAGGTTGGATTATACTGGCACTTTGTAGATCTAGTTTGGGTATTTGTATTTACCTTCTTTTATTTAGTGTAAAAGATTCAAACACAGGGAAAAACCTCTTTAAAACATTAAAAGCTCAGACTCATGGCAGAAATAGTATATGATAAAAACGGAAACGCGAAGCCTCAAACTAAGGCACTTTGGCGGGTATTCTGGATTTTGTTAGGAATAACAGCGGTTGAATTCGTAATCGCGTTTACAATTAGTTCGGATACTGGTTTCGGAAAATGGTTGAAAATTAGTTTGTTCATCATTCTGACTTTCGTGAAATCATTTTATATCGTTGGAACGTTTATGCATTTGAAGGACGAAGTTAAATCGCTCATCTGGACAATTATACTACCGATTATATTCGTAGTATGGTTCATTGCGGCATTGGTTTACTTTGAAGGCAGTCACATTGGAGAAGTAAGATAATAATATGAATCGTAAATTCTTAAAAGCCGGGATACTAGCAGTTTTGTTGGGTGTTCCGGCTTTGATTTTTGTAATACTGCATCAGTTTGGGCAAAATCATTATGACTTGCCTTATTTGTTTCCAGAAACAGACAACGGCGGTAACGCTGTGGTTGCAAACGGGGACACGGTGTTTATTCAAGCTCCCGACTTTGAATTGACAGATCAGTATGGGCGAGACTTCTCATCAGATCAAATGAAAGAGAACGTAACCATAACGGGCTTTTTCTTCACTCGCTGTGGTACAGTTTGTCCAAAGATTAGCTCTGAGTTAACCCGAGTCCAGGGCGTTTTTAAAGATAATGAAAAAGTGCTGTTAGTGTCAATGTCAATTGACCCTAAATATGATTCAGTCAATATACTGAAAGACTACGCTCAGGAATACGAAGCCATCAAAGATAAATGGTTTTTTCTGACGGGTGACAAAAGAAAAATCTATGATTTAGCTATCAAAGGTTTCAAACTTCCCGTAGCTGACGCATCAGAATATAATCCTGAAATAACAGATATTGACGACACTTTTATCCACTCTGAAAAATTATTATTGATAGATAAGTCGGGTTTTACACGAGGTATTTACGACGGAACAAATAAAGAAGAAATTGACCGTTTAATTGTGGAAATAAGCGTACTATTAGACAGCTACAACACTCAAAGATTCGATAAGTAAAACTTAAAACGTAAATGAACAATACAACTGCACCGAGCGACGAAAAAAAGTCAATGGTATTGATAAATACACTATCGGTAGTTATTCCAGTAGCTGTAGCTATCCTATTAGGAATCAGAACGAAACCCGATTTGGGAGAATGGACTGCCATTTTACCGCATTTAAACGCCGTTATAAATTCGTTAACCACAGTTTTTCTGTTAGCTGGATTATGGTTTATCAAGCAAAAGAATATTCAATATCACCGATATATGATGACCATCGCGTTTGGCTTGGGAGCATGTTTCTTAGTATTCTACGTATTATATCACTTGACCAATACTTCTACGAGTTACGGTGGGGAAGGTATGATTCGTTACGTTTATTATACTATACTAATCAGTCACATCATGATGTCATTGATAGTATTGCCGTTTGTACTAAGAGCCATGTTCTTTGCGGTTACTAAGCAATTCGTCCGACATCGTAAGGTGACAAAAATTGCATTTCCGATTTGGCTTTACGTTTCAGTTACGGGTGTGATTGCCTACTTGATGATTTCTCCATACTATATTCAGTAAAGCCGTGTGGAAAGAAGCTTATCATCCGATGGTCGTGGCTTTACACACACAACCCAATACCACTACGGCTAAAGGATGAGCCTATCGTTCTTTAGATTGAAGGAGAATATCCCTTTAGAACGATTTTACGTACTTTAATCCGGTTATTATCCACACAAAGAACTCACTGGGCTTTAGAAGACCAGAGAGGTTTGCAAAACTTGGCGAAGTAGAATCCATTATTGCCGTAGGTGGTAGCACTACCGAATGTTATTCTGCTTTGGATGATAACATATGGACAAAAGTGGTTCGGGATAATTTGCGAAAAATACAACCTGATGTCATGGGTTAATAACGCTAGATTAAACGGTCACTCTACTTTCGGCTACAAAATTCTGCTGTGAGACCATGCTACAAAACGTAAACCTAAAAAAATAACTTTCCTTTCCAGAATTAATGACATCAATCGAGAAGACCTGGGCGATTTCGATAAAGCGATGCTGAAGGGAAACTATGTAACATCGAGTAAGAGTAAGAATTTTCTCAAAATGGCGGCAAATAGTAGCGACTTTACTAACTTAATCTATAATGTTTTAAAGGGTTTAGGCATTAAAGACAAATATATATTGACCGAACGTTGAAGTTGAATTTCAAAGATACACTACTACTCAACGATTTTTACATCTATCAAAAAGTTAGAGAATAGAATAAGTTTGTAAAAGCTTATATTGGTCGAATTACGGATTTATATAAGAAGTGCGTTGAAAACGGAGTAGAACCCATATTCATGACACAGCTGTATGTGTTAGGAATCGGAACTGATTCTGTAACCAGAACTGACTTGGCAAAGTATAAATTAAGTGATGACCGAAACGGGGAACTCGTGTGGAAACAACTCGAAGAATACAACGATGCCCTTCGTAAATACTGTAAGTATAACAACGTTTTTTTAATAGACTTGGCTAGCAAACTCCCCAAAAGTAATGAGTACTTCTACGACGAAATGCACTATACAAGTGCGGGGTCAATCCGAATTGGATAAATTGTAGCACGAGCATTTACCGACCGTAGAATAAAAAACCAACGTTAAATACTTTTTAACTCCGCTATTTATTGACATTTTTACGCTTTCAAAAACGTTAAGCTAAAAAAGAGCTAACGAAATATCATTTATTGTTAGAGTTACTATACTCGTGGTGCATTTGTAGAATATTGAAAAAAGCTGTTCATTTTGGCTACTAAAAGCCGTATATTTATTTGACTAGCAATCATCTAAATACAAATGAACAACTTTATCGAAAGTTACGGACAAA
>Ga0222709_1000108_pt1 | contig 32979 bp, 25 predicted proteins | sample AntAcemetage1692_FD_179822 | JGI IMG/M metagenome (GOLD analysis project Ga0222709, IMG submission 179822) | Saline water microbial communities from Ace Lake, Antarctica - #1692 | ecosystem: Environmental > Aquatic > Non-marine Saline and Alkaline > Saline | place: Antarctica: Ace Lake...
AATACTTTCCTTTTCAATCATTCCTTTACAACGTTTATTACAAGCGTCACAATCGCTTCAAAGAGTCTATTCCATCGAGGTAGGCACGAGCGTTTCATAATAGTCCAAACTTTCCTTCATTTTAAAATACTAATGAAACAGTATACTCTTTCAGGATTGAAAAGAGATACGAAGAGAGATACGAAGAGAGATACGAAGAGAGATACGAAGAGAGATACAGAGTCATCATTTGTTTTATCTTTTTCTGTGCTCTTGCCTGCGAGTCCAATGTTGACACGGTCATTTCAGGGTATTGAATTGTCAAAGTCAAAGTTTAAAAGAGTGATGTTGGGTTTGAAACACATACTCACGCAAGGTGCGTAAGCATGAAGCACTAAGAAAAGCACTTTCCAAGGGCTCAGCCCGCTCCTGCATCATCACTCATTTTTTTGCCTTTTTTCATGATAAGAAAATGCTTACTGTCGGACTTGAACCGACAACCAGACAAGGAACAGATTTTAAGTCTGTCGTGTTTACCAATTTCACCAAGTAAGCAGAAATAAAAGAAATGAGTCCTCATGCTTACGGCTTTCTTCCAAATTGGAAGCAATCATTTTTTTCACGAAGAAAGGCAGTGTAAAGGCAAGGCGCATGAGAATGAAGAGAGATACGAAGAAAGATACGAAGAAAGATACAGAGATCCTTTTATTCATAATGTTTCAAATCATATAAGAGAAACGGGAAAAAACCTTTAATGACTTAAACAATAAATGAAAGAAACCATGCATTATTCACACTTTTAAAACCTTTTTTACGTTTTCTAATCCTTCATGCATTCTTTGTATAAAAGAAAAATCATTGAAGACTTTTCATAGCAAAAGCTTTTTCCTTAAAAGCCTTGAGTCGCCATATTTTTCACAATGTAAAGGACCATGCTCTCTTCAAGCAAGCAGCTAAGCAAGGAAGCTCATCAAGGAAGCTAACCAAGGAAGTAAGTAAGGAACTAAGTAAGCAGCTAAGCAAGGAACTAAGCAAGCAGTTAAGTAAGGAACTAAGCAAGCAGCTAAGCAAGTAAGCAAGGAAGGAACTAAGCAAGGAAGTAATCAAGCAAGGAAGTAACTAAGCAAGCAGCTAAGCAAGTAAGCAAGGAAGGAACTAAGCAAGGAAGTGCTCAAGCAAGGAAGTAACTAAGCAAGCAGCTAAGCAAGTAAGCAAGGAACTAAGCAAGGAACTAAGTAAGCAGCTAAGCAAGTAAGCAAGGAACTAAGCAAGGAACTAAGTAAGCAGCTAAGCAAGGAAGCAACTAAGCAAGGAAGTGATCAAGCAAGGAAGTAATTAAGCAAGCAGCTAAGCAAGTAAGCAAGGAACTAAGCAAGGAACTAAGTAAGCAGCTAAGCAAGGAAGCAACTAAGCAAGGAAGTGATCAAGCAAGGAAGTAATTAAGCAAGGAAGGAACTAAGCAAGCAGCTAAGCAAGTAAGCAAGGAAGGAACTAAGCAAGGAAGTGATCAAGCAAGTAACTAAGCAAGGAACTAAGTAAGCAGCTAAGCAAGGAAGTGATCAAGCAAGGAAGTAACTAAGCAAGGAAGGAACTAAGCAAGCAGCTAAGCAAGCAGCTAAGCAAGGAACTAAGCAAGGAACTAAGTAAGCAGCTAAGCAAGTAAACAAGCAAGCAAGGAACTAAGCAAGCAAGCAAGCAGCTAAGCAAGCAGCTAAGCAAGGAACTAAGCAAGTAGCTAAGCAACTAAGCAAGGAAGTGATCAAGCAAGGAAGTAACTAAGCAAGCAGCTAAGTAAGCAAGGAAGGAAAACTGAAAAGTGCTTGTTTAAAGGCTTCATGAATGATTCTTTCTTCGTGATGAATCACTTAATGAAATAGCATAGGAGTGTGAATGGGAATGACGAAGAAAGATAAATATTTTCTATTTTACCCAAAAGGAGGGAATGATTCATTGCTTCTCCATGGACCGGCATGTGGTCTCAAAAGAGAAGGATGGAGCATTCTGAAAAGAATTTTAATGCTTACCCTTTATTAAAAAAGTAATAGTGCTTCATGCTTACGCACCTTGCATGAGTAATGAATGAGTGAACCATACTTCCTTGCTTGAAGAGAGTTCGAAGAGAGTGTAATTACTTCCTTACTTGAAGAGCGTTCGAAGAGAGCGTAGTTGCTTACTTCCTCGTTTGAAGAGAGTTCGAAAAGAGTGATGTTGCCTGTTTATTTCTTTCTTGAGTTACTTTCTTGCTTGAAGAGAATTCAGTATTTTCCTTCTTTCCTTAGTCACTTCTTTGGTTACTTCTTTCCTTCCTTGCTTAGTTCCTTCCTTGCTCAGTTCCATCCTTATTTACTTCCTTGCTTAGTTCCATCCTTGCTTAGTTCTTTCCTTGCTTAGTTGCTTACTTCCTTGTTTAGTTCCTTCTTTGCTTGCTTAGTTCTTTCCTTACTTACTTCCTTTCTTGCTTAGTTCTTTCCTTGCTTAGTTGCTTACTTCTTTGCTTACTTCCTTCCTTCCTTGCTTACTTGCTTAATTCCTTCCCTGCTTACTTACTTGCTTAATTCCTTCCTTGCTTAGTTCCTTGCTTAGTGTCTTCCTTGCTTGCTTACTTCCTTGCTTAGTTCCTTGCTTGCTTAGTTCTTTCCTTGCTTAGTTGGTTACTTCCTCGTTTAGTTCCTTCTTTGCTTGGTTAGTTTCTTGCTTATTTCCTTGCTTAGTGTTTTCCTTGCTTGCTTACTTCCTTGCTTAGTACCTTCCTTGCTTGCTTGCTTCATTCTTTCCTTGCTGACTTCCTTGCTTAGTTCTTTCCTTGCTTAGTTGCTTACTTCCTTGTTTAGTTCCTTCTTTGCTTGCTTAGTTCCTTGCTTACTTACTTCCTTGCTTAGTTCTTTCCTTGCTTAATTGCTTCCTTGCTTACTTAGTTCTTTCCTTGCTTAGTTCTTTCCTTGCTTGAAGAGAGTTCAGTTGCTTACTTGTTTAGTTCCTTCCTTGCTTACTTAGTTCTTTCCTTGCTTAGTTCCTTCCTTGCTTGAAGAGAGTTCGAAAAGAGTTCAGTTGCTTACTTGCTTAGTTCCTTGCTTGAAGAGAGTGCAGTTGCTTGCTTATTATTTAATATGTAAAGAAAGTGTTTGAAGAGAGATACGAAAAGAGTAACACTGTATCTTTTTTCGTATCTTTTTTCGTATCTTTAAAAGAAAAGGCGCATATAAGAGAAGGCAAAACATGCCCTTAAAAAAAACAATCCTCCGCAAGGATTATTCTTTCTATTTCAATTCCTTGACTTCACTTGTGAAGAATAAAGAAGAAGGATTTATTTGGAATCATTCATTTATTTTTGCATTCTCTTTCATATAAAAGAGAAAGAAAAGAACCTTTGAAGAGAGATACGAAGAGAGATACAGCTCGTGCATGAATACTTTAAAACCTTTTTTTACGTTTTCTCATTCTTCATGCATGTATTCATTAAGAGAAGATGCATTGCACTTTTCAAAGCATTGCACGCTTTTCTTTCAAAGCTTTGAGCCGTCATTGTTTTGAAAATGTAAAAGGCCGTGTTGCATTCTCTTCAAGCAAGCAAAGAAGGAAGCAACTGCACTTTCTTTAAGCAAGCAAGGAAGAATGCATGCATATTATTTCTTATTCATGCGACTGTCCTTTTTGTCACCCCACACGCATGGGAGTATGCAACACACTTTCATTGAGTGTGAATGCTCCATGCTTACGCCTTCTTCTATGAAGGAAGCACTCATTTTTTTATCAAATAAAAACGCGCAAAAAATGCTTCCTTCTTTGCTTGAAGAGAGTTTTAAAAGAGTGCAGTTCCTTTCTTCGTATTTTTCTTCAAGCACTTTCTTTACATATTAAATAATAAGCGAGCAAGCAATTGCACTCTTTTAAAACTCTTTTCAAGCAAGCAAGGAAATAAGCAACCAACTGTACTTTCTTCAAGCAAGGAAGTAAGGAACTGCACTCTTTTCAAGCAAGTAAGTAAACAACTGAACTCTCTTTAAGGAACTAAACAAGTAAGCAAGGAAGGAACTGCACTCTCTTCGAACTCTCTTCAAGCAAGTAAGTAAACAACTGAACTCTCTTCAAGCAGGGAAGGAGCTAAGCAAGTAAGGAAGGAACTAAGCAAGCAGCTAAGCAAGTAAGCAGCTAAGTAAGCAAGTGACTGGACTCTCTTTAAACAAGTAAGCTACTGCACTCTCTTCAAGCAAGGAAAACTGAAAAGTGCTTGTTTAAAGGCTCCATGAATGATTCTTTCTTCGTGATGAATCACTTAATGAAATAGCATAGGAGTGTGAATGGGAATGACGAAGAAAGATAAAGTAAAATATTTTCTATTTTATTCAAAAGGAGGGAATGATTCATTGGTTCTCCATGGACGATCATGTGGTCTTAGAAGAGGAGGATGGAGCATTCTGAAAAGAATTTTAATGCTTACCCTTTCTTTTATTAAAGAAATAATAGTAATGAATGAGTGAACCATACTTCCTTACTTGAAGAGAGTTCGAAAAGAGTGATGTTGCTTGTTTATTTCTTTCTTGAGTTACTTTCTTGCTTGAAAAGAATTGAGTATCTTCCTTCTTTCCTTGCTTAATTCCTTGCTTGCTTAGTTCTTTGCTTGGTGTCTTCCTTGCTTACTTGCTTGCTTAGTTCTTTCCTTGCTTACTTCTTTCCTTGTTCCTTTCTTGCTTAGTTCTCTGCTTAGTGCCTTCCTTGCTTAGTTCTTTCCTTGCTTACTTCTTTCCTTGTTCCTTTCTTGCTTAGTTCCTTGCTTAGTGCCTTCCTTGCTTACTTACTTGCTTAGTTCTTTCCTTGCTTACTTCCTTCCTTCCTTGCTTAGTTCCTTGCTTAGTGCCTTCCTTGCTTACTTACTTGCTTAGTTCTTTCCTTGCTTACTTCCTTCCTTGCTTAGTTCCTTGCTTAGTGCCTTCCTTGCTTACTTACTTGCTTAGTTCTTTCCTTGCTTACTTCCTTCCTTGCTTAGTTCCTTGCTTAGTGTCTTCCTTGCTTGCTTAGTTCCTTGCTTGCTTAGTTCCTTGCTTAGTGCCTTCCTCCTTCCTTACTTCTTTTCTTGTTCCTTCCTTGCTTAGTTCCCTGCTTAGTGCCTTCCTTGCTTACTTACTTGCTTAGTTCTTTCCTTGCTTAGTTGCTTACTTCCTTCCTTGCTTAGTTCCTTGCTTGCTTAGTTCCTTGCTTAGTGCCTTCCTTGCTTACTTCCTTGCTTAGTTCCTTGCTTAGTGCCTTCCTTGCTTACTTCCTTGCTTAGTTCCTTGCTTAGTTCCTTGCTGAGTTCCTTGCTTAGTGCCTTCCTTGCTTACTTACTTGCTTAGTTCCTTGCTTAGTGCCTTCCTTGCTTACTTACTTGCTTAGTTCTTTCCTTGCTTAGTTGCTTACTTCCTTCCTTGCTTAGTTCTTTCCTTGCTTAGTGTCTTCTTTGCTTACTTCCTTGCTTAGTTCCTTGCTGAGTTCCTTGCTTAGTGCCTTCCTTGCTTACTTCCTTCCTTGCTTAGTGCCTTCCTTGCTTAGTGCCTTCCTTGCTTAGTGCCTTCCTTGCTTGTTTACTTACTTGCTTGAAGAGAGCTCAGTTCTTTCCTTGCTTACTTTCTTGCTTGTTTAGTTCCTTGCTTGAAAAGAGTTCGAAGAGAGTTCAGTTGCTTGCTCGCTTATTATTTAATATGTAAAGAAAGTGCTTGAAGAAAGATACTGAACTCTCTTCAAGCAAGGAAGTAAGCAACTGAACTCTCTTCAAGTAAGGAAGGAACTGAGCTCTCTTCAAGTAAGGAAGGAACTGAGCTCTCTTCAAGCAAGTAAGTAAACAACTGCACTCTCTTCGAACTCTTTTCAAGCAAGGAAAGAACTGCACTTTCTTTAAGTAAGGAAGCAAGCAATGAAACAAGAAAGAATTAAATGGATTCTTTATTGTGGCACAAATGGCGAAGCGCATGAGACAAATGAGTAAGACAAGCTGTGACTTTCTTCGTATCTCTCTTCCTCTGCATCTTTCTTCGTATCTTTCTTTAAGAGAAAAGGCGCATATAAGAGAGGACAAAACATGCCCTCAAATATGGGTCCTCGTGCTTATGCGTCTTGCGTGAGTGAGCCATATGCATCCTCTCTGATGCTTCTGTCACTGAATAGATACGAAGGAAAAGAGACGAAAAATAGACAGTGATTCTTTTTTAATGTTTATTCTTTCTTTCATCAAAGAATCAATGGCGAAGCGCATGAGAATAATAATCCTTTTTTCGTCCCTTTTATTCTATTGCATGCATTTTGAATGCACTCTTTTCTTTTTCTCTTTGAATAATGGCATACTCACGCAAGATGCGTAAGCATGAGGACTCCTACAAAGAATACTTGAAAAGAAGAAGAAGGTGAAAGACGGAATCGAACCGTCATTACAGGATTTGCAATCCAATACATTACCATTATGTTATCTCACCAAACCATACTTTTTGGTTTAGGAAAGGAAAAACATCTCCATATTAAAAACACTCTGTATCTCTCTTCGAACTTTTTAAAACTTTCTTCAATTACTTTGCTTTGGCTTATCATTGATAAAACAGTGGTTGGCCATCTTGGAAACGTTTCAATGCACGCATGCTTTCGCTACTCCTTCCTGTGCACAATGATCCATAAGCGCGATTCCACTTCAGCCTTCATGCTTATGTTTTCTTCCATCAAGGAAGCAATCATTTTTTTCACAAATGGCGAAGCGCATGGGAATGAAGAGAGATACAGTGTCACAATTCATAAAGCTGCTTCGAAGCCAAAAGAATCCGTGGGTGTAGAGTGGTTTTTGGAACCTTTGAATATACGTACGAAAAGAGTAACACTGTATCTTTCTTCGTATCTTTCTTCGTGAAAAACACTCCCATGAAACTTTGTTGCAAGATAAAAAGTTGGAATACCGTTTGAAATGGTAAAAGGCGCTTCAGCGTATTCCAAGGCTTGAAATCTTGTAAATAAGACCACCCTGACCTTTCTTTGACCTTTCTTCGTTTTATCCGATGAGTCTTTCCTTGCTTCTTATTGCATAAGCGGGAACTGGGTCTGAATCCTTCTGGGTATGGTCAAAGAATGGAAAGAATAAGATGTATTTTTCTGAATCTTTGTGAGGGATTGTTTTTTAAAGACATGTTTTTCCTTCTCTTGTATGTGTCTTTCCTTAACCCAGAAGGATTCAGAAGAAGCTTTCATTTTAATGTTTCAATTCTTTGATTTTAACCCGCAAGGATTCAGAGGAAGAATGTGTTTTTATTATTCAATGTTTTGACCTTAACAAGGATTGAGAGGAAGAAGGTTTCATCTTTCTATTCCTTAACAAGGATTGATTCAGAGAAAGAATGCATCTTTATTATTCGATTCCTTGTTTTTCACCTTAAAGGATTCAGAAGAAGCTTTCATCTGTTCAATTCCTTGACCTTAACAAGGATTGATTGAGAGGAAGAATACGTCTTTATTCATTAATTCTTTGACCTTCACCTTAAAGGATTCAGAAGAAGCTTTCATCTGTTCAATTCCTTGACCTTAACAAGGACTGATTGAGAGGAAGAATACATCTTTATTCATCAATTCCTTGACCTTCACCTTAAAGGATTCAGAAGAAGCTTTCATCTTTATTCATTACTTTGATCCAAACTCGAAGGGATTCAGGAGAAGCTTTCATCTTTATTCATTCATTCCTTAACTATAACTCGGAAGGATTCAGAAGAAGCTTTCATCTTTATTCATTACTTTGACCCAAACTCGAAAGGATTCAGAAGAAGCTTTCATCTTTACTCATTACTCTGACCAAACCCGGAAGGATTCAGAAGAAGCTTTCATCTTTGTTCATTCATTCCTTAACCATAACTCGGAAGGATTCAGAAGAACCTTTCATTTCTATTCATTACTCTGACCCAAACTCGGAAGGATTCAGAAGAAGCTTTCATTTCTATTCATTACTCTGACCCAAACTCGGAAGGATTCAGAAGAAGCTTTCATTTCTATTCATTACTCTGACCCAAACCCGGAAGGATTCAGAAGAACCTTTCATTTCTATTCATCACTCTGACCCAAACCCGGAAGGATTCAGAAGAACCTTTCATTTCATTACTTTGACCCAAACCTGACCCTGCCCCAACGTTTCTTATTCTTTCTTCTCCTTTCGGCCTTCTTAAGACCGTGGGCCCGCCCCCCACCCCTTCTTTGTTTTCTTTCCTTATAGGCCCTCTTTATCGTTATCGCTTTTCTTATCTTTTTATTTTGTCTTATTACTTAGAGCGTTTATTTCTTTTTTTCTCATCTTTTTTAAACGAAGAAAGTTTAGTGCTTCATGCTTACGCACCTTGCGTGAGTGTCTTGTGAAAACATATTTTTTCTTCTTTCGACCCAACTTTGGGAGTGACCTTTCTTCGACCTTTCTTCGACTCGAGTTGCTCATAGGTATTTTCTTTTATATGACACTCGTAAGAGTAGTGCTCCATGCTTACGCTTTTTTCCAATATGGAAGCAATCATTTTAAACCATGACATAATTGTGGATTGGGTTTTACTCCACCCCACAATCGAAGAAAGGTCAAAGAAAGGTCAGTTGTGTAAGAGAAGTACACTTTCTTAAAGCTTTCTTCAATGATGTTTCACACAGATTTTACATTTCCTCTGTTTTATTTGACACCCACGACAAATATTCGTCCAATGATACACCTTCAACCACAATAGGCATAAAACCGTGGTTAGCACCACAAATTTCGCTACATTGTCCATAAAAAACGCCTTCACGGCATAGATAAAGGGACGCTTGATTTAATCGCCCTGGTACAGCATCACATTTAATGCCTAATGACGGTACAGCCCAGCTATGTAACACATCTGCAGATGAGACGATAACACGCACATGGCTCGATGTTGGTAGAATCACTCGATTATCCACTTCTAACAAACGAAGTTGACCAAGTCCAAGGTCGTCTTCTGGAATCATATAGCTATCAAATGTGATAGACTGTTCATCATCTGTGGAATAGTCTGAGATCTCGTAGGTCCAATACCATTGGTGACCAATAGCTTTCCACGTAAGAGAAGGATCCACAATCTCATCCATTGAGTAAAGGAGTGCAAAGGATGGTACTGCAATACTCATCAAAATCATACTTGGAGTCACTGTCCATGCTACTTCAATGAAGGTGCCATGAATAATCTTTGACGGCACTGGATTTTTTTCCCAATGAAACGCCACAAGGGTTTTAAAAAGCATCCACATTACAAAAGTTAAAACAACTATCATCAGAGCCCCAATATCATGATGAAGATCTTGAATACCCTGCGCAATAGGTGTTGCGGGGTCTTGAAACCCAGTTTGCCATGCTAAAGGCGCATCAAGAAAAGAGAGAGCCGGAAATACAGAAAACGCTAAAAGCGCATATTTCCTCATACATACGATTAGACAAGACATAAATGGGACTTTCTCTATTCATCGATCATGTCATTGAGTAGATGAATAGTGAAAGGATTAAAGTGAAAGCAATGAGCAAATCTTCTAATAAAAGCAAGCCTCAACGAAGAAAGGACGAAGACAGGGCAGTGCTTCATGCTTAGGCACTTTGAAAGATGAGAGCATATTCACGCAAGGTGCGCAAGCATGAGGACTCATATTTCATTCCAATGTGTTTCAACCCTAGAAGTAACTCATCTTACCTATGATAAAAAGCAATGAAGAAAGTGCAAGTGCTTCATTGCTTGCTTTCTTGCTATTACTTACTTCTTTGCTCTATCATTTGCTTCCTTACTTATTTCTTTGCTTCATTGCTTGAAGAGAGTGCACTTACCATAATGACGCTTTCGAAAAGTCACATGTTTTTTGTTCAACTCTTTTTTGTTTCTTCACAAACACATTTTTATGCATGGTTCATACAATTGCACCAATCATTGAGATGAAAAAGAGTATTAAGAAAGTAAGACTTGTATACATTTAAAAAAGCAATGAAATACATGTTTTTGGAGTAAAAGGGTTCGAACCTTTGAATGTCGGTATCAAAAACCGATGCCTTTCCACTTGGCTATACTCCACCGCTACGCTCTACCATGCGTCCAAAGATATTCCTTTATTCAATGTCATCCAAATACACCATCAACCCAATGAAATGTGATTAAATGTGAGGACGCAACCTTTCTGTATCATTCTTAATCAACATCCACTTATTTTAAGCATGATTCATCTCAACCCAATAATCCAAAGAAAAACAGCCTTACTCACGCAAGGTGCGTAAGCATGAAGCACTGCCCTGTCTTCGCCCTCTCTTCGTCAAGGGACAGAGCGGGCTGTGCTATTGGATTATATGCAAATATGGGATTGCTTATAAAAGTTTTCTTTTATTGAAAACTCGTATCTTATGTATTGTTTTAGAAAAATCACGTGTATTTTGTTCAACTATTTCTTGTTTCTTCACAAACACGCCTTTATGCATGGTTAATACAATTGCACCAATCATTGAGATTAAAAGGATAACACCCGCCATTATAAAAAAGAGCAGATAATAAGTGTATAACACATTCCCAAGGGTTTCAATTGTATTGGTGTGCTGCAGGGTGTGGGGCCAAACGACATAGTGAACGTCAACACATTTACTATAGGATTCAGCTACTTGAAGATTCATTTGGTCTTCTCTGTTTTCAAAATAATTCCGAGAAAAGTCCAATTCTGTGAGAATGCCCTGAATTGACCAAAAGCTCGAAAATGATTCGTGAGTGTTTATGATGATGAAGCAAACCACGCTGCTCAATAATAAGAGAATCATGTTGCACAATCCGAAAAAGCCAAGCATTGCGGCTTGATCTAGATCATATGATGTGTATGGAAGCACTATCATGACCGGCAGAACGTCTGTGGTATAAAGAAGTAGGATTTCGGCAAGAAACAACGCTCCAAACAACCCACTAATTGGGAGATAGTGTAAAATGTTGTCGTTGATTTCAGCAAGCTTAAGATTAAGCATCATGATAACGAAAAGAAAGAGCACTGCAATTGCACCTACGTAAACAGTAAGGAATATCATGGAAAAAAAGTCTAAGTCAATAATGAGGAGTAATCCAGATGCGTTGGTAAATACGAGAATAAGAAAAAGAACCGAGTAAATAGGGTTCTTTGCCTTTATTACCATGACCCCAGAAAGACACGCTAAAAATGTAAACACATAAAAAAGGTAACCCGTGGATTGTGCCATAAAAACGTGCTTTTTTTGTATTGAATAAACAAAACCCAGAGTCTTCATGTTCATTTTTTCTTCTCTCAAAGAAGATATGGCGAAGCGCATGAGAATAAAGAGAGATACGAGGAAAGATACAAGATACAGTGCATGAAACATGAAAAAAATGGATGAACATTGTTCCATTGTCATTCTTTATTTCATGCCGCGCTCGGAAAGAGTCGAACTCTCAACCTTCGAATCCGTAGTTCGACGCTCTATCCATTGAGCTACGAGCGCATTCTTCTAGAATCAATCACACATTCAATAAACAAAACCATGAATGCAAGATACGAAAAAAGATACGAAAAAAAGACACACTCACGCAAGGTGCGTAAGCATGAAGCACTGTATCTTGTATCTTTCCTCGTATCTTTCTTCATTCTCATGCGCTTCGCCAAGCAAGGTGCGTAAGCATGAAGTACTGGATCGTTCTCCAAAAGGATTTAATTGAAGTAAGATCGTTTCCCAAAAGTCTTTTATAAAAGAATGGATGAAGAAGGATTTCAGACCTTTCCCTTACCAATGGAACACTCATCCATTGAGCTACGAAAGCTTTTACTGTGACCATGAGATAATCCTTTTTCTATTTCTTACCGATGGTGTAACAAGTGAATAAAACAGAAGTCTTTATGCTTACGCTTTCTTCTAGGAAGCAATGAATGAGTATCCCCTACGGGAATTGAACCCGTCTCTTCGCCATGAAAAAGCGATGTCCTAACCAATAGACGAAAGGGACCAAAAAAACGAAGTGGTGCATGGGTGGGAAGTAGGGCATGATGGGATCATAAATGATCTGAATAAGTCCATAAGCATGATACGCGATTGCTTTCAATTTGTGAGCATACCGCTTCACCAAAGCTTATTGACTCATTCATTGCTTCTTTAATGAAAGAAGGCGTAAGCATAAAGACTGTTCAAGAACTTTTTTTCACTCTAAAAAAACTTTTAGAGCTCTGAAAAGGCATATGAAGGATGTAAGAGCTATTGGAAGGTATTACCATATCGGACTTACACAAGATCTCGAAGAGAGATACGAAGAGAGATACAGTGAAAACGCCCATATCTTTTTTATTAAAAAAAAAGAGAAAGGAATGCACTTTAATGTGAATGGCTATCTAAGAAGAGTCTTGACGGAAGAAAGCGTAAGCATGAAGACTCATGCCACATCGTAGAAAAACCCAGCAACTGCACTTTCTTACAGCTTTCTTCAAGCAAGGAAGAGTGCTTTTTTTCGTTCTTTTTCTTTTCCTGCAGCGGGAGAAGGGATTCGAACCCTCGACAATAGCCTTGGCAAGGCTATACTCTACCGCTGAGCTACTTCCGCATAAGCTCATTTTAATATTGTTTTGAGTGACATATTTCATGCTCAATGATGGCATCAATTAAAAGCAATCATTTTTTTTTCACAATGTAAAGGCGAAGCGCATGATGCGATGCCACTGCAAAGCGTTGAAGATGTAGTCCATGTTTTTATGCATTAAAAAGAAGTGATTCTTTTTTAATGTCTTTTTTTGATTTGAAAAGTGGAAAATGGGCGAGATTCTCTTTTATATGACTCATACACATTCAAAAAGAGCTTTGGTATTTCACACTCATTTGGCTGGAGCCTTTGAATCCGCCTTTTGAAAGGCTTCGGAATGCAATGCTTTAAAAAGATTCAAAAATGCTTCTTTATTGCATCATGAAGACATAAAGGCTTCATGATTGCGCTTCTTCTAGAATGATTGATGCAATGGATGGGCAGCATTGCATTATAATACAATGGAAACTTTCTTTCTTTTGCATTCTTTCAATTTTATGGAAGTAAGTCAAATGCTACTAACACACCTGCTACAAAAAGAAGCCATCCAAGAGAAAGTGGCAAGAATACTTTCCATCCTAACCGCATTAATTGGTCGTAACGATACCGTGGTAAAGCGGCGCGTACCCAAATATACAAGTATAAAAACAAAATAGTTTTGAGCCCTAACCACATTGTTCCTGGAATCAAATAGAGTCCTGGAATCCAGTACAGAAAAAACTCTGGGAACGGAAGCAACCAGCCTCCAAGGAAAAGAATCACGCATAAAATGCTCATCAGAATCATATTTGCATATTCTGCTAAGAAAAATAATGCAAATCCCATAGATGCATACTCTACGTTATATCCGGCCACAAGTTCCGCTTCAGCTTCAGGAAGGTCAAATGGTGCACGATTTGTTTCAGCAAGGCACGAAATAAAAAAGAGTAGGCATATTGGAAATAATGGCACGATAAACCACACATTGCGCTGGGCATCCACAATGTCACACATCTTAAGGGACCCTGTACACAGGAGAACTGAAACAAGAGTCATGCCAAAAGACACCTCATACGACACCATCTGGGCTGTAGAACGCAATGCGCCTAGAAGAGCGTATTTGGAGTTACTTCCCCACCCGGCCATCATCACACCATGCACACACGTACTAGACACTGCTAAAGTGTAAAGTATTCCCACATCTAACTCACAAAGTGCCGTGCCATCACAAAATGGGATAATTGCCCATGATACAAGTGCGAGCATAAATGTGAGCACCGGTGCTGCCAAAAAAACGGCAGTATTCGCGCTACTTGGCAATATTGGCTCTTTAATCAATAACTTTAAGCCGTCTGCTAACGGCTGTAACAACCCAAAAAAGCCCACTACGTTGGGTCCTTTACGTCGTTGCATAGATGCCATAACTTTTCGCTCTGCGAGCGTCATATAAGCTACGCCTATTAATAATGGTACTACAACACCTAATATTTTACCCGCAACGCTGAGAAGACATAAAAGCATACTGATGTCTTTTTTTTAATCCCTTATATAGGACGAAGAAAGATACGAAGAAAGATACGAAGAAAGATACGAAGAAAGATACGAAGAAAGATACGAAGAAAGATACGAAGAAAGATACGAAGAAAGATACGAAGAAAGATACAGTGCTTCATGCTTAAACGTTCTTTTATCAAGGAAGCACTCACGCAAGGTGCGCAAGCATGAGGACTCATTTTTTTTCACAAATGGCGAAGCGCATGAGACAAAAGAGATATGGGAGCTAAGTATTTTTTTATTCTTTCGTACAAAATGTGAAGCTCTATAAAAACTTTCTGACCGTTGTTCGACCGTTGTTCGACCGTTGTTCGACCGTTGTTCGTGCGCAAAGCCTTACGCAACGGTACGCGGCGTTCGGACCTGCTCCATCGCTGTTCGCAAGTCTCTAGAAGCTTCTACAGGCTGAATAGAAGTCACCAACTCTTCACTCAAATGACTGAATGGAAAGAAACTTTGCATTCCTTTACATTGCGAAAACAATGGTTCACCATCACCTTGAGCAAATCGTTGGCAATATCGAAGGCCACACCGCCCATATTCCACCTCTTAAAAATGTCCTTTCATATGCATTCTTTTTCTTAAAGAAAAGAAGGCGCATTTCAAGGATGAAAAGGATTGACAATCCTATGTACTTGTATCAATCAGGAGATGAAGAAGAAAAACAGCCATAAAGCGTTTTCCTTTTTTTATGGGCCTAAGTAGACTTGAACTACTGACTTCACGATTATCAGTCGTGCGCTCTAACCAACTGAGCTACAAGCCCTTTATGCATGCTCGGAAAGGATTGAACTTTCAGCCTTCGAATCCGAAGTTCGACGCTCTATCCATTGAGCTACGAGCATTTCATGATGCCTTTGCATTGTAAACAATACATGTAAATAATGAAAGAGATGCCTTTCAATGGATTTAAAAAAAGACATTAAAAAAGATATAGAAGAATTCATCATTCTTTTTACCCCACTTGTGAAGGATTATTCATTGACAAGAAAAGAAAAGACATGCTTTCAGAAGGAAAGGCACACTTCTTTGTGGTAGAGCATATGCATTGAATTGCATAAATCCTTCATCTACTCATCTTTCACATATTATTTTAAAGTGACATCATCTTTTTTTCGCATCTTTTTTAATGTCTTTTTATCTTTTGACCATACTTGTAAAGGATTCATTTATTTAATGTTTTCTTTTTGCATTCAATTACATTTTCTGGACCATATCATACTTGTCTCACGCGCTTTGCCATTTGTCTCACGCACTTCCTTAATGGAAGAAAGCGTAAGCATGAAGACTTGTGAAGGTATGACACACTGACCTTTCTTCGACCTTTCTTCGACCTTTCTTCGACCTTTCTTCGACCTTTCTTCGACCTTTCTTCATTCTCATGCGCTTCGCCTTTACATTATGAAAAAATAATCGCTTCCTTGATGGAAGAAAGCGTGAGCATGAAGACCCATCACACCCTAAAGGAATCGAACCTTTGACAGCGTGATTAGAAGTCACGAACTCTTTCCACTGAGCTAAGGGTGCATGAAGAAGCATCGGGTAAGCCGAATTTTGTGCACGATTGTATTGCAATCATGTGTGTTCATTAATCTTTTCTTATCATTTCTGAGAAGTTAATGCAACTGTCTGTTTTGCTGAAGATGGGGTTTCTTTTAAAAGATGGTTTCATCTTACACTTTTCGTGTGAGAATTCATTTTGTAAATGACAGATTCAACGCTGTAACACTTTCCCTGAGATCACTCTCGCAAGCTTTTAACTTGTATCAAAAAAACAGTCCAGACTTTCCTCCATTCAAAGATGAATGGTGAACACTCCGATACTTCAGAATTCAAGTATACATTTGTCTTTTCTTCTTCTGTGCTTTTGCCATTCTGCGCTCTTATTTGCGAGTCCCATGTTGAAACGTTCATTGAAGAAAGGTGGAAGAAAGGTCACAGGGTATTGAATGGTTTCACCTTACACTTTTAATGTGAGAAATCGTGTATTAAATGAAAGATTCAACGCTGTAACACTTTCCCTTGGTTCGCTAACAAAATTTGATACTTCAGAATTGAAGTATCATTTGTCTTCTTTGTATCTGTGTTCTTGCTTGCAAGTTTATACACGGTCATTGAAGAAAGGTCGAAGAAAGGTCACAGGGTATTGGAATGTTTTACTTTACACTTCTAATGTGAGAAATCATGTATTAAATGAAAGATTCAACGCTGTAACACTTTCCCTTGGTTCGCTGACAAGCTGATACTTCAAAATTGAAGTATCATTTGTTTTTTTCTCTCTGTGTTCTTGCCTGCGAGTCCGATGTATACACGGTCATTGAAGAAAGGTCGAAGAAAGGTCACAGGGTATTGAATGGTTTCACTTTACACTTTAAATGTGAGAATAGATGTATTCAATGAAGGATTCAACGCTGTAACACTTTCCCTTGATTCACTCGCGCAAGCGGGTATTTCAGAATTCAAGTAATCATTTGTTTTATCTTCTCCTGACCTTTCTTCGTGCTCTTGCCACCTTCCTTCGTGCTCTTGCCTGCGAGTCCCGTGTTGACACGGTAATTTCAGGGTATTGAATTGTCAAAGTCGAAGTCAGTTGGGTTCGGTTGGACTAAACAAATACTAAGAAAAGCACTCTTTATCTTAAAAAGGAATACCATAAATCATATTTTCTTTCGTTTCTTTAGTGCTTCGTGCTTACGCACCTTGCGTGAGTGCTTCATGCTTACGCACCTTGCGTGAGTACGTTTTCCAAGTGAATACAAGGAACAAATGCAAAAGAGTGCGATGTATTAAGAACAGAGAAAATACAATGCACTGTATTTTTCTTCATTCTGTTCTGTCTTGCTTCGTCCCGTGCTTCTTCTTGCTCAACCATTCCTTTTTTTCTTGCTCTGCTTTTTAATCCGAAGACGAGGAAGAAGCAAGCCAATGAGTTACGGGAGGAAAACATTCACAATCCGGGGACGAATTGGAATTGTAGCTTTGCCCTGCCCACTTGCACCACTCTTCCAAAGAACCACTCTTCCAGTATGGACGCTTTGCTTCTTCGTCCGAAGACGAGGAAGGAGGAAAACATTCACAATTCGGGGAGGATTTGGGTGTGTCAATTCTTTTTGTCCATTTGCATGACGCCTTTAAAGAACCATTTTTCCAGATGGGTTTTTTTATTTTTTAGAAGAATAGTGCAAGTGCGTCTTTAGAGATTTTTTGAAGAAAGATGATGCTCTACTTTTACTGTGAAGGGCGCATAATTCGGATCCGTGTTGTGCTGGGAAATCTACAGAACGCTTTAATGCGGTCCGAGTAAATACATGCGTGCTTGTATCAAGCTCCATGTCATGTCCAAACTTAGACTGTAGCCGCTGGAGTTTCTTTTTTTCAATGTTTACTGAAGCGGCTTGAAGCCATGCTTGAGACTCTTGCGCAGAATGCACGCATACTTGATCGGCGTAAGCATGTGATTGCTCTGCATGGAATACATTGTCTTTCAAACTAAACCACTCTAAAACATAGGGCGTTTTGGGTGGGTTTGCGTTGCCTTTGAGTTCTTCACGAATCAATGCTTTTTCTGTTCGTAAAGCACTAAGAGATTCTCGTGTATAGATTATCTTAACAATGGTCGGTAACGTGTACTTGGTTATAAAAAGATAAAAAGACCCATATAATAGAATAAGCCAAAACAGTTGTGTAAGATAAGTCATTGTGTCTAACTGAGGCATAGTATGGGGCTGTTTTTTTCCACGATCCAATGTTTTTTGTGCTTTTAAAGCTGATATGATACAATAAACGAAAGTCAATCCAAAGGGCTCATACAAAACATGCATGCCCACAAAGAAGTGTAAAGGAGTAATTCGTACGAAAGTGCGCTTTTTCCTTACGGAGACTAAACACTGCGCCGATCAACGTCCTAGACTTGAACGCTACTCCAGTCACTTCACTAATAGAAGAACTTGTCTTGGAAAAAGTTTCTTGCTTCATATGCTTTCAGCAATTATCCTGTCAACGCGTAGCTACCAAACATGCTTGTGGCCAAACAATTCGTCACCAGTGGCGTTATATCTGGGGTCCTCTCGTACTTCCGGATAGTTTCCTCAATTCTATTACGCGCACCCCAGGTAGAATCCAAACTGTCTCACGCATTGTGACTATTCAAACGAAAAACATGCACTCTAAAAACATATGTTTGAATGAATAAAGACTTTTCAAATCATTTCTTTTTTCTTACGAAAAACATGGACTACATCTTCAACGTTTCGCAGTGGCTTCATACTTTCAGAGAAAAACCATTTTTTTCTTATGGAGCGTATTGTTCACGTGTGTAACGTGTTGGCGTATTAATTGCATGATTCTTTCACTCTTTCAAGTGAGTGAAAATGCAAGAGTCTCTACGGGTGACAAAAATGTCTTTTGTCTTCCCTCGGTATAGTCTTTTATTGACAGAGTGCAATGAAATAGATTTCACCGAATTGAGCCATTTTGAAAAACATACTTTCATATGAACGACGCAGGAGCCTTTTAAGAAGGCATTTACGTTCTAAACTCAACTCAGGTACTCCTTTCATGGGCGAACAGCCCAACCCTTGGAACCTTCTTCAGCTCCAGGATGGAATCAGTCAACATCGAGGTGCCAAACATTACCGTCGATAAGGGCTCTTAGGTAATATTAGCCTGTTATCCCTAGCGTAGCTTTGATTCGTTAAGCACAAGCCCTTCCACGCGGCACTTGTGGATCATTATGGCCGACTTTCGTCTCTGTTCGAGTTGTGGCTCTCACAGTCAGGCAAACATATACCATTACGCTCTTCAGATGGTTTCCGATCATCATTGAGTTTACCTTCGCACGCCTCCGTTACACTTTAGGAGGCGACCGCCCCAGTCAAACTGCCTCACATGCATGGTTCACCACTTAAGCATGGTGTTAGACAAAAAACATTGCAAGGGTGGTATTTCAAGTATGTAATGTATTAGGAAACTATATGTGACTCACGATTCTTAGAATTGCTTCGTCATCGCCAAAATCGTGTACGTGACATCGATCCGTGACATAATACGTTATTTCATATAACTATCCGACTGACATCCGGTTCAGTACAAGCCAAAACATAGTGTGGGCTCTGGTCTGAGCCGGACAAACAATCCCTCATGTTTAAACAGTTGGTCATGCCTTAGTCCAGCGCGCCGTTTTCGTGCCGCTGGCACGAATTGCGCTTTTGCTGAGGTAGCTCCCATTACTCCCACCTTTCCTACGCATGCAGATGATGTTGTCAATGCAAATGTACAGTAAAGCTGCATAGGGTCTTCTCGTCTTGGGGCACGTACTCCGCATCTGCACGGAGAATTCAATTTCACTGAGTCCACACTGGAGACAGCGGGGCAATCGTTACGTCTTTCATGCAGGCCAGGAATTAGCTGGCAAGGAATTTCGCTACTTTATGATTGTTATAGTTACAACCGCCGTTTACTAGGCTTTCCATTTGCATCTTTCAACGCTCCTTTTATACTTCTAGCACCGGGCAGACGTCAGACCCTATACAGCATGTTGCCATTTCGCAGAGTCCTAATTTTTTAGTAAAAAGTCGTCACCCCCATTTTTGTGTCACCAAATCGGTTTCCCTTGTTCCTAAGGTACGGGAATAGTTTGCCGAGTTCCTTCAATGTGGTTGTCTCTCGCCTGAGTCTACTCGACTCGTTCACCTGTGTCGGTTTAGGGTACGGTTTTACTTGCATGGCTTTTCCTGGGCACATTCGTTTCTTTGCTTTATCCATTTGAAAACAAAAAGCCACGCTCGAATCGAAGATGCTAAGGCATTTTCAATTAATGTGCCGTCCATCATGCATTCCTCCATCGTTCCGGAAATGGTTCCGATGACTTAGGGACCGGTGATAACTCCACGCTGTTTGACAGAACGTAGGAAACCCTTGAACATACGGCGATCACGTTTTGCGCCCGTGATTTTCGTTACTCATGCCAGCATAGTCACTTTTGAATCCTAGACAACGTCTTTCGATAGTGCGCCATAGGAGTACAAAACGCTTCGCTACCTTTTAGAATCTATTGATGCACATATGTAATCATACCATAATCTCTTTTTTTGTTTTTTATTTGTTCATTACAGAAGTTTTTCTCTTTTATCTTTCGTGTTCATATTCAAATAACATTTAACCCAGTTTTGCGCTCGCTTGAATGGAAGTCATAAAGAGAATGAATGATTGTTCTCATTTATTTACTCCTCTTTCCTTGCGCAATGTCTCTTGCTTGCTCGTACGTGAGCTCGCTATTACATGCCCGTATCTTCTTTATTGCTTGAGATAAGAGATCTGCTGCTCTTTCTGCCAAGTAAATGTCAAGATAAGCAACACATAATTGAGCAAATTTGAGAATAAACAGTACGATGGGGCCTATGGCCACTCCTGCAAGGCACTTGAGAGTAGTCTTGTATAAAGACGTGCCAAACCAAACGCGGAAGTTCTCTTCGCCATATACTAGGCTGTTAAGAAAGTGGAAAGACACTTTGCTTCTATGGTAAGCTACAGCTATTGCGAAACTAAGAACCATTACGTAAAAGAAACAACCACAAAGGACCAAGTATGTGGTGTAGTTAAAAATTGCGCTTGAAACAAGTAACCCGGAAATGAAAACACCCGACAGAAAAGGGGAATAAAAGACGATTCTATTTGGAAGTAAAATCGTGACGTAAAATTCTAGAAGGAAAAACTTTCGAAACCAGTTGGTATCGTTATACCATGCTGTTAGAAAGGAACGCTGCGCCTTATACTCGTTTAAGAGTAATGTGTGAAGACGACTTTTTAATACGTATATACGGTTCATGGCTTCTTCTTCTTCTTTACGTTCATTGTAACATAGCATTTTAACCTAAAATGCTCATATTCATATTAGTGAGAGTGTCTTTTATTGTTTTTTATTTGTTTGTGATGATGAGAGAGTCTTTTTGTTTGTGTGTTACTTTTTTTAAGCAACAATTAGATTATGTAAATCTGGCGCGTCGGCGTTTCTGTTCAGCCCCGATACATTTTCAGCGCAAAACAACTCGACTAGTGAGCTATTACGCTTTCATGATAGAATGGCTGCTTCCAAGCCAACCTCCTAGTTGTAACCGTTGTCTCACATCTTTTCCCACTCACAGAAAGCTTTGGGACCTTAGCGGCCAGGCTGGGCTGTTTCCCTTTCGACTTTCAACCTTAGCACTGAAAGTCTGTCTGCACATGAAAGCAAATGTATGGTCTTCGGAGTTTTCGTGAGAGCAGTAAGGTTTTGGACCCCCATAGCTCAACAAGTGCTCTACCCCCATCATGCTTCATTGTACGCTGTACCTCAATACATTTCGCGAAGAACCAGCTATATCTAAGTTTGATTGGCCTTTCACCCCTCGCCTCAACTCATCCGCGTCTATTGCTACAGACGTCGGTTCGGTCCTCCAAAAGAAATTACGCTTCCTTCAACCTGCTCAAGGCGAGATCACTTAGTTTCGGGTCAAATGAACCAAACAGTGGTACACCCTCTTCATCAAAGTCATTTCGATCTTTGGTCCCCGCGTCCGTAGTGCACGAGTGGGCCTCCGTACGCAGATTGTTTACTTGCTTTTGCTTTGCTTCCACATCAGTGCTTAAGCTTGCTTGTTTCATTTAGTCGCTGACCCATTATGCAAAAGGTACACCGTCACCCGTATATGAGCCGCTGGGGTTGCGAACTCAGAGGCTTCGATTGCTTGTCAGTGTTTTGATTCAGATCTTTTCACTCCCTTTTTATCAGGTTCTTTTCACCTTTCCTTCACAGTACTTGTTCGCTATCGATCTCCAAAGCATAATTTGGCTTAGAAGGTGGTTCTCCCGTGTTCAAACAGTGAACGTTCTACTTGTCAATACACACTCACATTTAATACAGGACTTGTACCTTCTTTGGTGCTTTCTCTAAACAGCTTCTTGTTTTAGTGTGTATCGTGCCATTGCCGCTTTCTTTCGCCAATACTTACGGCATCTCGGTTGATTTCTTTTCCTGTAACTAATGAGATGTTTCAGTTCGTCACGTGTAAATCACTTTTGTGGTTTCCCACTGTGGGAATTGTTCTTATTTCAGAACCGTACTGCAAGACTATCAACCACTTTTCCGGGTCTTTCCAGAAGAGGTGACGGTTTTTCTCCGTCCGGTGAGGAAGCGACGTCATATTGCGTAACACAAAACAGTAATATGGTTCTCATTAGACACATTTCGCATGTTTGACTACGCCCAATTGCTTTGGAGCCAAGGCATCCACAAAACACTTTTTTTGATTTTGATTTCTTTGATTCTTTTTCTTAAAGAACATATTGTATACGAAGAAAGTGCAGTGCTTCATGCTTACGCACCTTGCCGTGAGTCATGAAATACCATACATTTGAGAATGACTTTATGATGGACATGAAGCACTCACGCAAAATGCGTGAGCATCAAGCACTGTTTTAAAAGTAATCTAAGTGCCCCAGTAATCCACCAGTCCCTGTATGTCTTGGCATGACTTTATAGTTGCATGGAGCTGTGCTTCCAACCCTGGGTTAAGCTCCATTTTGCGAGTTTGTTTCTCGGAAGCGTATAATATAGCTAAAACAAACCGAGCGCCCTCTGAGGTTTTTGCAGCTTCCGCCATTTGTGAATTATAAAGATTTTGTGAGAATGTGTCGTTCACAACAAAGTCTTTATAATCTATTCCGGGCACTTCGCGGATAGCATCCCACAAGATGTGATCGGACATACACGCAAACTTGAAACCTCGACCGACGTAAAGCTGGTAAAATTCTCCAACTCGCGTGGGCTCAATGTGTGGATTAAACGAGTTTTCTGTTTCAGTTCCGACATCAAAATTTATGCTCAACATAACGAATAAGTATCCCCAGGCATTGAGTATCTGCCTCATTTTTCCGACGGCTGGATTGCTTCGAAACAGAATGATATGGGTTTCCGCGAAAGTTAAAATAGTGATGTAACCCGTCAAGATCCAGCCTTTGATTGTTATTGAATTCACATGAACCGATCCGGCTTTCGCATACAGGAGTACGGAATTCACAAGATTCTCTACAGTCATGTAGAAGCTTGTGGAACTTGCGACAATATCGAAAAAAGGGCTAAGTAAAGGCCCCGATACAATAAAAAACGGATCCAACGAGAGAACCATGTACAACGCCAAGCTACTTTGTAGAAAGATCCACAGGGCACGCAAACCATCGCTTTTTGCCCAATGAGCCAGTCGTATACGCTGACCTTTTGCATGCAATCTGTTATACGCTAAGCGACGCCGTGTGGTGTTTCCAACAACTCGCAGATAGTGAACGGATGCTAGACTTAGATAGAGTGTCCAACAAGCAATTTCAGCAAGACATTCTGAGCAAGTAGCTACGAATAGCCCGAAAAGCCCTAAAATGAAAGTGTCTTGAGTCAACATACGCCATAAGCGATCCATACTATTTCGTGTTTTTTTTGAAAACGTTCTTCTTCCATGAGCAACATCCATGCTTTTCCCATCACTACTTTTTTTGTCTGCAATAGAATGTTTATTCAGAAAATGAAAGCAATTATTTTAGCACTTTGTTTTAGTTTAACCCCGAAAGGATTTTTTTAAGTCGTGAGAAGACTACTGCCATACCGTTCCATTTTTTTAACCGCGGCCATAAGCGTGATACAGGATCACTGCGGTCACACTCATTTTTATTTTATACAGCTTGATGAAAGCATGTACAAAATGTTTATGTAATTATTACCCAAAAGGGAATACAGCATCGTTGACTGTCTGGACGAACCACTCACGCAAGGTGCGTAAGCATGAAGCACTGAACTTTTCTCGTATTTTTCTTCGAAAACATATTGTATACCATCATAAAAATACCATACAATTAAGAATGACTTCATGAGTGATACAGAAGCTTTGGGATGATTGATTTCCTTTTGTTTCATCATTACTTATGGTGATTATTATGCCACTTTATTTGGAAGTGATTTCAGTTCAGAAAGGTATTCAAGCCGGTTATAAGAGCTTGAAAAGGATGACTTTGAACAGTTCAGAATGTTATTCGAGCTGGCTATAAGAGCTTTAAAAGGATGGCTTTGAGCAGTTCAGAATGTATTAGTCCCTTCATGAAAGAAATGGACATGAAGCACTCACGCAAAATGCGTGAGCATCAAGCACTGAGACATTATGCACTCTTTTAAAAGTAATCTAAGTGCCCCAGTAATCCACATGTTCCTGTATGTCTTGGCATGACTTTATGGTTGCATGGAGCTGTGCCTCCAACCCTGGGTTAAGCTCCATCTTGCGAGTTTGTTTCTCGGAAGCATGTAGTATAGCTAAAACAAACCGAGCGCCCTCTGAGGTCTTTTCAGCTTCTGCCATTTGTGAATTATAAAGATTTTGTGAGAATGTCCCGTTTACAACAAAGTCTTTATAATCTACTCCGTCCACTCCTCTAATAGCATTCCAGAAGATATGATCGGACACAGAAGCGAACTTGAAACCCCGATCGAAGTAAAGTTGAAAACTCTCTCCAACCCACGTGGGCTCAATGAGTTGATTAGCCGAGTTTCCAATGAGAGTTATCACATCGCCCATCCATAAAAACATGACAAATGCAATGGTTGAACATGCCCAGACAGTCAGTAGTTGCTGTATTTTTCCAACAACATGATATTCTCGAAAAAGAATGACATATGTTTCTACGCAAGTCCAAAGAATAAAGTAATGCAACAAAAGAGCATTTCGGACGGTCATTGCATTCAATTGAATCGGGCTTGTCTCTAAATAAAGTAATATCGGGTTTATCACATTATCTATAGCTGTGTATGCGCTTGTGGGCTCGCCGATGAACGAGGAAAAAGGATAAAGCACGCTTAGATAAAAGCTACTTTTTAAAACCACTGTTACACGGTGTAAATTTACATCCTTTTCCCAATGTGTAGCCCGTACACGTTCCCCTTTCACGTAAAGTCTTTCATACGCTACGTGGCGACGCTGCATCGTGTTTTCGACCACAATGAAATAGTGTATTGAAAACAAAAGTAAGTACAATATCCACCCTACTGTAATTGCTAAGGAATTTATAAGAAATGAACTCAATAAACCCACAAGGCCCAGAAGAAATACACTTGTTCCAAACAAACCTAAAGAATGGCATAATAAGCGCCTTATAAAAACCATAGTATTTTTTTTTATTCAAGTGTTTTCCTTTGAAGCGGTAACGTTGCCCAGAACTGCTGATGGCCTTGCAATTCTTGCATAACAGCTTGAGAGAGTTCTCTTAGATTGAGAAAAGTACAAAATTCACGCGAAATAAGAGTGCATTTTTTGCAAATATCAGCCATAGAAACAAGCGTTTTTTTTCTTTTGTTTATTGCCTTGGTGCGTCAGTGCATCATGCTTACGCATTTCGTAAAAGTGTTTTATTTACCTTTCACTCCAAGGACTTGTATGAGAGTTCATATTCATATTAGTGCTTCATGCTTACGCACCTTGCGTGAGTGCTTCACGCTTACGCACTTTGCGTGAGTGAGAGTGTGTTTCATTCTTTTTTTATGATTACCAGTTACAATTCAGGTAAGGCGACGGAAACATTCTTTTTGTGCATTTTATACAGCTTGATGAAAGCATGTACAAAATATTTATGTAATCACTACCCAAAAGGGAATACAGCATCGTTGACTGTCTGGACTACGCCGGTATCTAATCGGCTTCGCTCCCCAGACCTTCGCGCCTCAGTGTCAGAAAATAGTCCAGAAAGGTGCTTTCGCCGTAGGTATTCCTCACTCATATCTAAGGATTTAACTCCTCCACAAGGAATTCTCCTTTCCTCTGCTATACTCCAGTGCTCATGTCAAAGAGGCCCTGCATCCCACAACGGGATGGATTTAACCTAGAACATCAAAGCACAACCTACACGCCATTTACGCCCAATTATTCCGAATAACACTTGCTCCTTCTGTATTACCGCGGCTGCTGGCACAGATATTTGCCGGAGCTTCTTCTGCAAGAGATGTCACTATGTCTCCATGCACAAAGCATGTTCTTGCTGAAAGAGTTTTACGAGCATTACGCCTTTCTTCACTCACGCGATATAGCTGGATCACACTTTCGTGCATTGTCCAATATTCCTCACTGCTGTCTCCCATGGGAGCCTGGGCCGTGTCTCAGTCCCAGTGTGGCTGATCATCCGCTAAGATCAACTAAAGATCCTCGACTTGGTATGGCTTTCCCATTCCAACTATCTAATCTTATGCAGGCACATCCACGCACGACACACTGGTCATTGACTTTTTTCACTTCATGTAGTCACGGTTTGGTTCATACAATCCATCATGAAAAACGTTTTATGAAAGATTTATCTTCACGCGAGGGTAGTATTCCTGCTTATTACGCACCCGTTCGCTACGTTGGTTCAAACCAAACGTTCAACTTGCATGTGTTAAGCCTATCGCAAGCGTTCATTCTGAGCCAGGATCAAACTCATGTTTTTTGTTTTAAATAGTATGCATTTTTCTGCTTGAAAATGTACAAAAAGGAGTCATTCCAGCCGCAGGTTCCCCTACGGCTACCTTGTTACGACTTCATATCAGTCACAATACCTGCAGTAAAACAAACAGCATCTTGGTTGTACTTACACATGTATTGCCATTCACATAAGGGGGACGGAATGCATGACGGTTGTAATGTCATGATTCCTAAACCAGATCGTTGAAAATGGTTTTGTAGACTCATATTTACTGCTCGGAAAGAACTGTAAATACCACTTTTTTTCATGTTTACAGAGTCACTTGCGGTTTGACACTCATGGTTCTTTTGTTTGATTTATTCTATGCTTTATAGAAAATCACTGTACTGTTCCAAACACTGTTCACTCTTTGTGCAAATCTCGCTCCCATTATGTGACGGGCGGTGTGTACAAAGACTAGATACAGATTCACCGTAACGTGCTGATTTACGATTACTAGCGATTCCAACTTCATGTTCTCGAGTTGCAGAGAACAATCCGGACTGAGACGAGAGTTGAGGATTTGCTCCATGTCGCCATATTGCTTCCCTTTGACCTCGCCATTGTAGCACGTGTGTAGCCCAACCCATAAGGGCCATGCGGACTTGACTTCATCCTCTCCTTCCTCCCGTTTTTGACTGGCAGTCTCTGAAGGCTTATTTAATGCACTCCAAAAGAGGGTTTCGCTCGTTCTTGAAATTAATCAAACTGCTCACGCCACGAACTGACGACAGCCATGCAGCGCCTGTAGTCTGAAAAAGCAAATCATTACAACTGCTTTCTGACTATTGCAAGGATTGGTAAGGTTCTGCGCGTTGCTTCGAATTAAACCACATGCTCCACCGCTTGTGTAGTCTCCCGTCAATTCCTTTAAATTTTAGCCTTGCGGCCGTAGTCTTTAGGCTGCTGATTTAATGCGTTAGCGCACCCTCTGAGAAGAGTGAATAGAGTAGATGATGAAGTTATTTTGATTGATGGTCAATAAAAAAAGAGCTTCTGTCACCAAGTCCGGGAAAACCCACGCAAGTCCGGTCATGACAACCGAAGAAGACGCATTTTTTGCCAGACAACGTTACCCGAGGAACGTGTTCATTACTGCATCCATCCGAGGCAGTCAAAGCAAACGAGCCCGTGGTTGACGGGAGTACTCCATTTGTTTTTGATCCGATTAAATGTTTCATGAACATATCGTAGTAACGTACGTGCTTTTTTATGAGAGCGGGGAATGGATTTGAACCACCAATATTCAGATTATGAGCCTGACGAGTTACCGATTACTCTACCCCGCATTAATTGAAAAGACTTTCAAAGAGCAATATGGAACAGAAAAATATATTATGACTCCCGTGAATACTCACGCAAGGTGCGTAAGCATGAAGCACTGTATTACCAGAACATGTTTTTGTAATCACGTTTCATTCACTGCCATGCTGCAGATATAAAAAAATGAGCCATTGTTTTGCGTTGTGGCCTATATTCTTCAATGTGTGGTGTTTTTGTTTGAATCGCATATGAAAGAGAGCGAATCATTAGGGAAAAGAACTTTTATGCATTAAAAAACATTCGGCATTTTGCTGAAAAAAAAGTAATCTTTGTGTTGAGTTTTTTATTCCTTATAGCCCTTCGTTATATAAATAAGATCATATTAATCTATCTATATGCAAAAGAAATGCTTTTGTTCTAAAAGTCTTTAGAATTCATTTCCTGAATGTCTTTCATGTTCAAAATAAGATATTACTCACGTTAAATGCGTAAGCACGAAGCACTGAGATATTTCATAGCAAAAGGAATACTTTTTCCTTAAAAGCTTTCAATCTTTGATTCCTTGCAGCTCTTCGCATTCAAAATAAGATCATACGTGGCATTTCAATGCAAAAGAAATACTTTTGTCCTAAAAGTCCTCAGTTTTCTATTCCTTATAGCCCTTCGTTATCGAAATAAAACCATACGGAAGGCATTTATATGCAAAATAAATACTTTTGGGTTAAAAGTCTTCAGAATTCATTTCCTCACAGCCCTTCAGAATAAGGCCACATTGAAACATTTCATAGCAAAAGAAAGGCGCATTGTTTTAAAAGTCTTGAGCTTTTTATTCCTTATAGCTTTTAATGTTCAAAAGAAGATCACATTGAGACATATTACTGCATTTGGCGCATTGCTTTAAGTGTTTTGAGTCTTTTATTCCTTACAGCCCTTCGTCATTAAAAAAAGATTTATCGGAGACATTTCATAACAAGAGAAAGGCGCATTGCTTTCAAGTCTTGAGCCTTCTATTCCTCACAGCCCTTCATATTCAAAATAAGATCACATTAAATCATATCGCTGCATTTGGCGTATTGTTTTCAAAGTATTGAGTTGTCTATTCAATAGTGCTTCATGCTTACGCACCTTGCGTGAGTGCTTTTAATGTTCAAAATAAGATCACATTGAATCATATGACTGCAAAAGGAAAGCGCATTGTCTTAAAAGTCTTGAGCTTTTTATTCCTTACAGCCCTTCGTTATATAAAGAAGACTATTATGAGACATTTCATAGCATTTGGTGCATTGCCTTCAAGTCCTGAGAATTCATTTCCTTTTCTTTTTCTACCCTTTTACCTGTTTTTATACGGGTCTTCATGCTTCTTAGGTTGGACTTGAACCAACGACTTAGTGGTTAACAGCCACTCGCTCTACCTCTGAGCTACTAAGAATTTATTTTGAACGTTTATCTCATCATGTGAAAAATCCATTTCTTTTTTTACAAAATAAGATGAATAGATATACCCTCAGAAGGTGCCTTTTCCTTATGACTTTGAAACATTTTGCATTCTCTTTTTTAATCATGCCGCAAAAGAAACATTGAAGGTTTAATCATTCACTCATTATTCTCATGCGCTTCGCCTATTGTGAAAAAATGAGTTCTCATGCTTGCGCACCTTGCGTGAGTGTTTCCTTGATGGAAGAAAGCGCAAGCATAAAGACTTTTTTCACGTGAATAAAAGCATTCATATGCCTTTCGTGCCACATTTGGTTGGATAACTCTTTGAAAGCCTCCATGCAATCATCCACATCATGATTGAAAACCATTTGGATAATGTATTGCACTTTCAGAAAGAGAGGTAAGGTAAAGCGTGTTATTGATTCACAATATGTTTTACTCACTCAAAATGCGTAAGTAGGAAGCACTGCTTTTCTTTGTTTTGTTTTATATGGGCCGTAGATAACTTAAAGTCCATATTCATATGAGTCTTCATGCTTGCACTTTCTTTCATCAAGGAAGCACTCACGCAAGGTGCGCAAGCATGAGGACTCATTTTTTCACAATAGGCGAAGCGCATGAGAATGATGAGCGACAGTCTTTTTATTTTATGAAGCTCCCAAGGGATTATGGCCTTTTAAAAGATCCCTTTTCATCTGCTTTAGTCCTTTTTGAGCATTGTAGAGGCTCCCAAACTTTAGTCCTCTTTAAAGCATCGTAAAGGCTTTCAAACTTTAGTCCTTTTTGAGCATTGTAGAGGCTCTCAAACTTTAGTCCTTTTTAAAGCATCGTAAAGGCTCCCAAAAAATGATGCCTTCTACCTTCCTTTTTTGGAGGCAGAAGAGATTCGGCCCTGCTTCTTGCGCAAGCGCAAAGACTCTCGCAAGTCTTTTATCGCCAGCCCAAGCGGGGCTTTTTCAAAAAGCGTGTGCAAAGCTTCTTTATCTTCGAAAGCTTGTGCAAGCATTTCTTTTTTTAAAGCGTTTTGAAAGCTTCTTTTATTGATGGCACTTCTTCAAAAGTGTGGTATGCTGGCGGTGATTCAAGAGTCCATTCTAACGATGAGACTGTTTGATCATCACTGAATTGCCACGGGTTTCGTGCACATTTTTCTCCATTGGATAGCGTGTCATAGACAACATAGAAGAAGAATACACTTGCCAGGATTGATAAGTATGAACCGTAACTACAGACCACATTCCATCCTGCAAACGCGTCAGGATAATCAGGAATACGGCGTGGCATTCCAGCTAAACCTAAAAAGTGCATTGGAAAAAAGGTTAAATTCACACCGATAAAGAAAAGCCAGAAGTGAATTTGCCCTAATGTTTCTGAATATTGGAAACCGGACATTTTACCGATCCAATAGTAGAAGCCGGCAAAGAGCCCAAACACTGCACCCATTGAGAGCACATAATGGAAATGCGCAACAACATAATATGTGTCGTGCAAAGCAATGTCAATTCCCGCGTTTGCAAGAATCACTCCGGTGAGACCACCCACTGTAAAAAGAAAAATAAAGCCAAGTGCAAAAAGCATGGGGGTTCGTAAATGAATAGAACCGCCCCAAGCTGTCGCGATCCAGCTAAAAATTTTGATTCCAGTAGGTACCGCGATCACCATTGTAGCAGCGGTGAAATAGGCGCGTGTGTCAATATCAAGACCCACTGTGAACATATGGTGACTCCATACAATAAAGCCTAAGACACCAATTGAAAGCATGGCATATATCATACCAATGGTTCCAAAAATGGGCTTTCGACTAAACGTACTGATAATATGGCTTACAATACCGAATGCGGGTAAAATAAGTATATATCTTTTATGCATGTATGCAAGTTCTTTCTTTTGAGTGCTTCATGCTTACGCACCTTGCGTGAGTGAGCTTTTTTCACGTGTGAGCTAAAACACTTTCATGAGAGAGAAGCTGCTTCTAAGCCAACCATCTTTTTCATTTAATGTTTTGAAAGTATTTCTTCCAATTATTGTTTTTTTTTAAGCAAATGATTTCTTTTCTTTTAGAGAGTCATTGAGTTCATATTTCATTTTTAAAACATATTTTGTCCGTATTTTATACATTTGTTAGGACTCGTCTCGCGACACACAGAGTTAGAAGGCAAAAGAGTGAGACATGCTTTATGACATGTTCATAAACGTACAAGAGTGAGAAAGCACTCTTTTTTGAAGAAAGACATGAAGAAAGAATATGAGGGTGCCCTTTTTTTATGGCTTTAAAACATATGGGCAGTGGATGGACATTTCATTTGAAAGTTTTGTTTGACTTGCTTTGGCTTATTATGGAATAGGAAAGGATAAAACGTCATTTGACCAAAATGGGATTTGAACCCATGACATCAGGGTTATGAGTCCTGTGCTCTAACCAACTGAGCTATATGGCCTTTGATGGTGTGGAATAAGAAGATTGCATGATAGGAAAAGAATAAAAGATAAAACCCGCCACTCACAAGGGTGAGGGTTATGAGGGTTCAAATCCTTCTGCTCTTGCATATGTATCCTTTTATTTAAGCAAGCAATCATTCCATTCCATATTTGACACAATGAAGAAAGATACAAAATGTTTTGCTCTTTTTCATGCGTAAAATATGTTCTAAAGAATGCGTTCTAAAGAAAAAAAAACGATGGGTATCTTGTGTTTTATTTTCGACTTATGATTTTTTTAATACTCTTTTGGAAGATCCAATTGTTTTTGTAAAAGCCTAATTGAGCTTTTTTTGGGTATTTGATCCAAGCTAATTGAGAGGCCCATGGAACAGTTAGAGGGTGTCTTTTAAAAAAAGGCACGTAGATTTGATCCAAGTGTTTTAAAAAGCCCTCTGATTTAGAGGGAGAGGGCCATGAAATGTTTAAAAGGTGTCTTCTAAAAAAAGGCACGTGTTTCAAAAAGTCCTCTTGCTTGAAAGAGCGCACATGATTTAAAAACAATGATCTACTAAAATACCCTTTCGCATCAATACATTTACTGGCATTGAATAAAGGAGAGTATTTTGCGATAGAAAACTGTATTTTCTCCGCAAGGGTATAAAACTCCGGTTGTTTTAGAAAACGTATGCTTAACCAATTCCCTAAACAAGTGTTTGGTTTTGATGGATTATTGATTGTTTCATAAGCCTCATAAACAGTGCCGCCAAGGTGAATCAGAAATAACAAACAAATGTGCTCTATGATCCGCAATGATTGGTTGTGTAGTGGACTGCCAAACAAACACATGCGAAGTGTAAAAAACGAGTTTAAAAAAAGAGCTAGACATAAAAGACACTTTCCGATGACTCGAAATACAGTATATTCAAATGAAAAGAATGAAAATAAAAGAGAAGCAGTTGCTAAGCCAAAGCATAATCGCACAACCCACCCGATTTGGATCATGAAAGAGTCACATTTCCATTGAGTTGCAAGGGTTTTATGGTCTTTTTTACGCATTTCCAAGAAGAAAAGCACGTTTGTGATCATCTGTGGCCATTGGTTAGAAAACATATTTATTTCTTTTTCTATCTTTTCTGTGCTTGTATCCTTTTTTTATGAAACACCGCACAATGAACATTCATGCTTTGCTTTAAAGTGGAAACGAAAAAAGTATTAAAAAAGTACATTCCTTCTCTTTTTGACTTGTTCATTGAAAGGAAAATGAATGAGTACGAATAGAGTTTTCCTTCGTCTGAAGCATAGCAAGTAGAGCTACGCG
>Ga0222709_1000112_pt1 | contig 32159 bp, 25 predicted proteins | sample AntAcemetage1692_FD_179822 | JGI IMG/M metagenome (GOLD analysis project Ga0222709, IMG submission 179822) | Saline water microbial communities from Ace Lake, Antarctica - #1692 | ecosystem: Environmental > Aquatic > Non-marine Saline and Alkaline > Saline | place: Antarctica: Ace Lake...
GAGATCTATCCAAATGCGTTTACTCCTGAGATTAGAAAAAAAGCCAGAAACTATACTCAGCTGTTTGGCAATCAGTTGAAAAAGGAAGGTTACAAAGGATATTTTGAACTTGACTTCCTAATCGATCAGGATAATGGCACGATTTATCTTGGTGAGCTTAACCCAAGAGTAACAGGAGCAAGTTCGATTACCAATCATGCTGTTTTTGCATTGGCAGATGCACCCCTTTATCTTTTCCACATCCTAGAGTGGATGGATCATGATTATGAGTTTAGTGTCAACGCACTCAATGATCGATGGGGAAAGCAAGAGAACATAGACAGTTGGAGCCAAATGATCATCAAACACACCGAAAATACTGTGGAGTATATTCATGATGCACCAGTCTCTGGAATATGGCAAATGTTTGATAATGGACACATTCAATTTGACCGAATGGATACACACAGGAGAGCTGTAGAAATAGAAAGAGAAGCCTTCTTTCTACGCATTAGCAAAAAAGGTGATTACCTCTACGAAGGTGCAGATATGGGTATCTTGGTATCAAGAGGCCGTATGATGACCGATGACTTCAAACTTTCGAACAGGGCAAAAGGATGGATTAAAGCTATCAAAGGTCAATATAAATCTATTCTAGTTGAAGATAAAATAGAGTTTGAAGGTAAAATAGAGTCTGCTAATTTAATTGGAAGCATGACTAAGTAGTCAACTTTTACTCGATATCAATAAACGTTACAATTCTATAATATTACCTCATTCTAACCTTAAACATCAATTCTATTCGAATTGATGAGAACTATGCAACGCCTTTTCACCTCCATTAGCGAGTCGATAGCAGACTTTAAATGGCAAAAATTGTTTCATGAGCGTTGGCCTGTCTATAAGGCATGGCTTGACGCGAGGGGGGCTGAGTATAATTCAAAAGTTTCAATTTCGGCACTGAAGGTCTATATGCCAGAGCTCTTAGCGACCCATGACCACCTATGCAATTTGATAGGGACAGATGAAGCGGCAGTTTGCTTTCTTACTGGTTTTCAGCCGCCAAGCTACGTAATTGCCTGCTCTCAGGCAGTCTCTACAAAAGGAACTGTGCAGTTGGTTCGTAACTACGATTATCATGCAGATCGCTTTGAAGGAGTTCTAATGAGAACCTCTTGGAACAGAAAAGTAGTAATTGCCAGTAGCGATTGCCTGATGGGAGTATTGGATGGAATGAATGAAGATGGACTCGCGGTCTCGCTTACCTTTGGTGGGCGCAAAATCATTGGTTTTGGTTTCGGAGTTCCATTTATATTGAGATATATCCTAGAGTTTTGCAGTACAGTAAGTGATGCAGTCAAAGTGTTAGTCAGCATACCCTCACATATGTCTTACAATGTGACACTTGTAGATAAAAGTGGCGTTGTGAAAACAGTCCAGATCTCCCCGGATCGCAAATCGGTAGTGACTGACGCTGCTTTTACGACCAACCATCAAGGAGCAAGTAATTGGACAAAAAATAAGAACCATAATGAGACTGCTACCCGGGCAATTTTCTTGAAAGATATTTTGGATAGAGGAATGAGCGGTGATTCGTTAACCAATTCATTCTTACATCCCCCGCTATACAACCAAAACTATCAGCAAGGATTAGGGACCTTATACACGGCTGCCTATTATCCAGAAAAGGGATCAATGCAGCTTATTTGGCCAGGGCATAGAATAAATCAGTCATTTGATAATTTCACAGAGGGAAAGAAGGTTATCAAATTCAATCAAGCAGAGATTTCTAGCTTTTGATTTAGAAAAGTAGAAGAGACTTGTTACCGGTATAAAATTTTCAATTCCTAAGTTTAATTGAAGAATCTGAAGCATACTATTTTAAAAAACATGTGATTGTCCGCAATAATGCCAGTGAGCTCTTTTTCTGTACTTAACTGGCGGCAAGACCTGCCCCGGCGAGGCAGACTCATCAAGGCGAGGTGTGACGATCACGTTCCGATAGTCATTGGAAGAAATACCAGCAATGCTAGTGTTCGCCGTATGTTAAGTCACCTTTTGCCTTTTACTGGTCTAATTGCTGATGTAGATAAAAAAATAGTACGATTAACCTCTTTATTGCCAGTAAGCAGAGCGATTCAAAATATAATTGGCTTATTTTCGATAGCCACCGTGAGATAATTGGGCGTTTCGATCTTCTGTGTACCGTCCAAAAAAGAGAGGAAATAAAACACTATAATTTTAGAAACTCAACCATGGAATTTAAAAGCATAAACCCCTATAACGGAGAAGTGGTCGGTCAGTATCAGGCTCAGTCCGAATCAGAAGTAACACTAATGCTGAAAAAAGCTGCAGATGCCTTTATCACTTGGAAAAAGGTACCGATAGAAACTAGAGCCACCTTGATGACAAAAGCAGGAACTATCCTTCGTGAGAATTTAGAAGAATATGCTCAGATGATCAGCTCAGAAATGGGCAAACCTATTTCAGAGGCTCGATCTGAAGTAACCAAATGTGCTTGGGTCTGTGATTATTATGCGGAGAATACTGCGGCATTTCTAAGCGATGAGGTGATCGCCACGGATGCGCAAAGAAGTTTGGTAAAACATGAACCAATCGGCTGTATCCTTGCTATTATGCCTTGGAATTTCCCTTTTTGGCAAGTATTCCGCTTTGCGGCCCCTACACTTATGGCAGGAAATACCGGTATGCTCAAGCATGCAGCAAACGTTTTTGGCTGCGCCAAGCAAATCGAATCCATATTTGTAAAAGCAGGATTTCCCGAAGGAGTCTTTCAAAGTCTAATCGTACAGCATGATCAGACCGAAAGCATTGTTTCCCATCCGGCGATCAAAGCAGTAACTCTCACCGGAAGTGAACGCGCAGGAACAGCCGTAGGGGAAATAGCCGGTAGATATCTGAAAAAGTCGCTGCTAGAACTGGGAGGCAGCAATGCCTTTATCGTCTGGAAAGATGCAGATATCGACCAAGCTGTAAAAACTGCAGTCACTGCTCGGATGCTCAATTGTGGACAAAGCTGTATCGCTGCCAAACGTTTTATTTTAGTCGAAGATATTTATGATGAATTCGTCTCCAAATTCACTGTAGTAGTGAAAAATCTGAAATCCGGTGATCCGGCTGATAAGGAAACTCAAATCGGAACTTTGGCTCGAAAAGATCTGGCTGACGAACTTCAAAGCCAAGTAAAAAAATCAATAAATCTGGGGGCAAAATTACTCCTGGGTGGAAATCAGGATAATTGCTACCACGAACCTACTATTTTGGGAGAAGTGAAACCAGGAATGCCGGCTTTTGATGAGGAAACCTTCGGGCCTTTGGCTGCCATGATTCGTGCAAAAGATGAGGAGGATGCTTTTCGACTTTCAGAACTATCAATGTACGGCTTGGGAGTTACCGTTTGTACTACCAATATCGAAAAAGCCCTCAGTATGTCTGATCATGTATCCGATGGCGCTTATTTCATCAACGAACTGGTCAAATCTGATCCAAGACTTCCTTTCGGAGGAACAAAAAATTCAGGTTATGGACGGGAGCTTGCCAAAGACGGCATGATGGAATTCATCAATCGGAAGACTATCTACGTCAAATGAGTTCTAAATTCAACCGAGTCTTAGGCAAATGGGACATTTTCACACTTTCCTTCGGGGCAATGATTGGCTGGGGATGGGTTGTGCTCACCAGTGAGTGGATTCTGAAAGCTGGTGTCCTCGGAGCAATTCTAGCCTTTATTATAGGTGGATTTGTGGTGGTGCTGGTTGGTTTGACATACTCAGAACTTACCTCAGCTATGCCAAAAGTAGGAGGTGAGCATGTCTTCAGCTATCGTGGACTTGGATTAGACGCTTCCTTTTTCTGTACTTGGTTTATTATTCTTGGCTATGTATCTGTTTGTGCATTTGAAGCGGTGGCATTGCCTGTGGTGTTGGGTAATATTTTGCCGCTTTCCCAGGGTGAACCACTTTGGAGCATACAAGGCAATCCCATCTATTGGGATTGGTTGCTCATTGGCACCATTGGAGCGATTCTGATTGGTACCATCAACTTTTTTGGCGTCAAATCAGCAGCTTTTATCCAAACTATCTTTACGCTTTTTATCTTGGGAGCGGGTCTTATGCTGATCTTTGGAAGCTTCTTTTCTCCCAATGTTGCACGTACTTCGATTGAGGTTTGGAGTACAGAGAAGGTATCCACGGGCTTACTAACTGTAATCGTGATGATTCCATTTATGTTTGTTGGCTTTGATGTGATCCCTCAAGCCGCGGAAGAAATCAATCTACCCTTTAAGCAAATTGGAAAAATCCTGATCTTATCGGTAATTCTGGCTATTGTCTGGTATACCGCAATTATTTACAGTGTGGGAACAACACTCTCTACGAGTGAATTAGAAGCCAGTTCACTCGCTCCAACAGATGCGATGCAGAAAATTTATAAAGGAGTTTGGGCCAAAAACTTACTGATTTTAGCAGGTCTGGCGGGAATTATCACCAGTTGGAACAGCTTTTTTGTGGGTGCTACCCGTGCTATCTATGCCATGGGATATTCGGGAATGCTGCCTGAAGCATTTGCAGTTTTACATCCCAAATACAAATCTCCAGTGATAGCTATTTTGTTTGTCACTCTGACGTCAATACTTGCTACACTTTTTGGAAAAGAAGCTATGAGTTGGTTGGTCAACGCTGGAGGTCTGGGGATTGTAACCTCTTGGACTTTAGTAGCACTTTCTTTTTACCAACTACGAAAGAAGGAACCACTAATGCCTCGTCCATTTAAAGTGCCGTTTGGAAAATGGGTGGGTATTTTGGCCTTTGTATCCAGTTTGGGGTTATTTTATCTATATCTACCGGGAAATCCTTCCGCCCTCAATGGCATCGAATGGACGATCGTCGCTTGCTGGCTACTGATCGGATTGTTTTTCTATCTCTGGGCTAGTAGGGTTTATACCAGAAAAGGGATGAGAGATAAGATGGATGATCACTTGGAATAATACAGACTAAATTAAGCTAGAAACTTGCTGTCTTGGATAATATTAAACTACAATGGCGCCAGAGAATATTTTTTTAACCACATAGTCCACATAGAAAACATAGCATGTATATGAGCGAAAAATCTTTCGCCTCATCATTTATATGGATCATCCGAATTATCCCTTAGATACAATATATGGTTAGCCAATGATATTCAAATGTAATTCCCGGGTTTTGGTCGAAATGATTTCAACTGAGAAATTAACGGTTTGCCAAAACAAAGAGGTGTTATTTTTCACTACCTAGTCACATAGAAAATATAGCAACAGTAAGGGCGAAAAATCTTTTGCCTCATCATTTACTCTTCCCCATCAAACGCGAACCTAAATTTATAATGCCCCAATCAATAGCCCCCATCGAAAAACGCCTTCAACTCGGAATGACTGAGCGCTTGAAACTGGATAACCTTCCAAGATGGGTTCATGGCATTGGCTTGGGAGGAACTGGGTTCGTTCTGCTACTATTCATTATTATTTTTGCTGTATTCAGAGATATCCCAGTTTGGGCAGACTGGGTTCCTGCAGATGAATTCATCAACCCTCAATACGGAGAGCACATCTATCCCGACAGCATCTTCCGAACACGGATGAATACCTGGTCCAATCTTGTCTATGTATGTTTTGGATTTTATGTGATAGCCCTGGCCATTTACGATTGGAAGCGGAAACTCCCACTGGAGCGAGGTTACCTGACATTTGCTCCGGTACAGACTTTTCTCTTCGGCTTAGCTGGGATCTACCTTGGTCTGGGAAGCGGGTTTTTCCATGCTTCGCTGACTAGATATGGACAGCAATGCGATGTGGGCGGGATGTATGCCACCATGATCTGTATGGCAGCAATAGCAGTGGGGAGTTGGTTACCTCTGATGCGCTTACCTAAAACTCGTATTTTATTTCCCAGCTGGCAGATTCTTGGAGTTATCGTAGTTTTTGGCTCAGTTTATTTTTCGTACTACAAGTGGGAATATTCCTTTTCTCAGATCTCGACTTACCTCGGCGGAACGCTTTTTGTATTTGCCGGTGTGAGCCTGCTTCAACCCGGGAAATACGTTCAACTCCGCTGGTTTGTCGCTGGAGTACTAGCCATCACTTTGGGTTCAAAAATCCGTGACCTAGCTATAGCCGATCAATTTACTGGTCCCGATTCAATCTTTCAAGGTCATGCGGTTTGGCATCTGGTTTCCTGTCTATTATATGTATTTTTATTTCTATACTTTCGGTCGGAGGAGCGGGACAGTGCGCACTAGGCAGTAGCTAAACCTTTGAGGTTTTCTTTCAACCTCGAAGGTTTTATTAAGAAGGTATTTGAAATTAGGCTTAATGGATTTTTGAGATATAGGCGAAATAATAAAAATCTATTGGGAGTAGATCAGATAAAACAAAGCCTTGACATGACGAATCATTAATGAACTAGTGGTGTTAGAAATACAGAAAAGTAACCAGTTTTTTAATTGAAGGAACCCCATGAAAATCACATTAATTATATTCGGAATCATCATTGCACTATTTATAATTGTCCAGATTTTTGCAATGAGCAGTCAGCGAAACATTGAAACCTATTCGTATAAAGTCATTAAAAAACATGATCTATTTGAAATAAGGAGCTATGAGGCAACCTTGTTTACTTCGGTCCAACTCTCAGAAAATGGATATAAAAATGCTTCAGGCAAAGGATTCTCCATTTTGGCAGGATATATTTTTGGAGGAAACGACCGAAAGGAAAATATAGCTATGACTTCGCCGGTGGCTATGTCTTTGGAAGATTCCATGACGATGATGTTTATGGTTCCAAAGAAATTCACAAAAGAATCGCTTCCTCAGCCAAATCAATCTCGGATCGAATTTCGGGAAGAACCTGCAAAAACTGTTGCGGCCATTACTTTTGGAGGATGGTCTACAGATGAAAAAATCGAAGCAACTAAACAGAAATTAATAGCCGCTTTGGCTGCTGCAGGAATAAAGCATACCAATCGATTTTCACTTTTAGGATATAATGCTCCTTACGAGGTGCTAAACCGCAAAAATGAAGTTATCGTCGAGTTGGAAGGTGTGGGTTTGGATTGATATTTATTTTGGTCACAACCCCGAAAAAAAGTAATCTAAATAGAGCTGCTCAACTGCTTTTACTTAGTCAATGGAGTGAAAATAATTTCTGTAATCCACTCCATTGACGTTGTTTTACATAGACTGTTAATCAAAAATTAAAAGTAACAAGCGGAATATGATTTCTCGCTTTAGAAAAAGTATGCTTAAACAAATCTTATTCCAAAAGGTGCGCTTTCCGATCTCAAAACCAGACGGTATAAACTGTCATCAGATAGATTTTTTTTAGAGATATGAATTTTTAGAACAAGCCAATGCTAATTGGGACATTATGGATTGGTGTTTAATAAATTTTAAGTTGGCATTGCTGACTGTGAAAAAGTATTTACTCAAATAATTTTTCCCCAAGGCATAGCCTTTGTTGTTTTGAAGTCAAAAAAGAAAATATATGGCCCTATTAGGAAAGCTGGTAAAAGCTGGTGTTGACCTGACTGGAAAACTTCAATCAGGAGAAGATAATCCAAAAGAATCACAAGAAAACCAGCTTAAAGCGCTAGTGAGTCAAGCTAAAAACACAGCTTTTGGAAAATACTATGGTTTTGAACAAATCTTAAAATCTCCCGACTTGATTGCTGCTTTTAGAAAAGAGGTGCCCATTTTTAATTACGAGAAAATGCATCAGCAATGGTGGTCAAGGCAGGAACGTTTGGAAGATATCACTTGGCCGGGTAGACCTGATTTTTTTGCCCTAAGCAGCGGGACCACTGGCAAAAGCAGTAAACGAATTCCAATTACAAATGAGTTTATGGCCTCGATGCGATCAGTAGGAACTTCCCTGATCAATTCACTTCATGAGTTCGATTTTCCTGAAACTCTTTATGAATCTGAAGTGCTGATGTTGAGCAGTTCTGCCAAATTAGACAAAAACGAAAAGGGTTTTGAAGAGGGAGAAATCTCAGGGATAAATGTGAGTAATTTCCCCAATTGGTACGAAATGTTCTACAGGCCTGGAAAGGAAATTGCAGCCATCAGCGACTGGGACGAACGAGTTGAAGCCATAGCAGAACAGGCACCTCAATGGAACATTGGTGCAATAGCTGGAATCCCTTCTTGGGTGCTGCTAATGCTCAAGCGAATAATAGCTAAATATCAACTCACGGATATTCATGAAATCTGGCCTAACTTTCGGGTTTTTGCTTCCGGGGGAGTAGCTTTTGAAACTTACCGAGAAGATTTTGAAGCAATTTGCAAAACCCCAGTTACGATTTTGGATACTTATTTGGCTTCGGAAGGATTTATTGCCTACACAAGCACACCCGGATCCATGGCGATGAAGTTGGCCTTGAGTCATGGCTATTTTTTCGAGTTTGTACCCTTCGATGAGCGAGGGATATACGATTCCGGCGAATTACGAATTGATCCCTTGGTATTGGGAATCGATGAGGTAAAAGTGGGAGCCGAATACGTGCTATTACTGAGTTCCTGTGCAGGTGCTTGGCGCTATTGCATAGGCGATGTGATTCGATTTGAAAGCTTGAACCCGCCGCAGATTATAATTACAGGGCGTACCAAATTCTTTCTAAATGTGGTTGGATCCCAACTTTCCGAAGAAAAGATGGACAAAGCCATCTTAGAGTTGGCTGAAGTTTATAAAACTACCATCAATGAATACATGGTAGCAGCTATCAAAAATGAAGATGGAGATTATATACATCAATGGGTTCTAGTGTCGGATGTGGAGTCTGAAACTATATCTGATAAATTAGACGAGTTGCTCAAGTCCACGAATAAAAATTATAAAGTTGCAAGGTCAAAAGCCCTTAAAGATATTTCTGTAAAAGTCATTTCAAAAGGGAAGTATACCGCCTTTTTAGCTCAATCAAACAAGAAAGGAGGCCAAACTAAAACACCTAAAGTCATGAAGACTAAAACAATGAAGTCGCTACTTGACTTTATAGCTCGATCTTAGGTTTTATTGGGACTACTTCTTCGGGGCACAGCTCCACTCCACGTACAGACATATAATATTTTTTGAGCTGATCTTGATATTTGGGAGAAATAAAGTCGTTTTCCAATAGGTAATTTTTGGTCGCGATTATTTCTTGTTTAAAGCCGTTCCTTATCGCAATGCTATCGGCCTCATGTTCACGCTCGCGTTTATAATCATCGGAAAGCGAATATCTGATTCCGTAGGCAATCATTCCTACATTTGAGTGATTTTCGTAGTCTACAATATGACCCAGCTCATGAGCAAACCATCCTCTCAATACCTTCTCAGGTAGATCGGCTACTTTTAGTTCTCCAGATTCAAGAATTTTTTTTGCCACATTCAATCTATACTGGCGACTTTTTCCAAAAATTTGACTTAACCCAAATACTGGCCTGGCTTGCATTGTTGAGGACTTCAGTCGTTTCTGTACTACTTCAAATTCATAAGCATGCAGCGACTTGTATTGCTGCCATACTTCAAGGAAAGCTTTTATGATTTTCTCATTGATATCAGGAGAAAAGCTAGGAGATTTTGTAGGTTCCGACCCTGAGGAGACCTGAGCCGATTTGAACGAAAGCAATACTAAAATTGTGAGAAAAAATGCTCCTGCGTAAACTTTGTGTTTGGTTTGCATTACTCGTAAACCGACAAAGAGCATACCATTTAATAGCTACTGAAATGTGGTAGATTCTTAAATCTGGTAAATTTTTTTGTTTCTGTTGATTTTTTTAGCCTATAAAACATCAGTTTTTAAACACAATCGCAAGATTGAAGTCCAGCCTTTGATTTTTCAAACGAAAATGGGAAATATTCATTATGAATTCTTATCATTTATAAATCGTGGTCATAGCTATTCAAATTGCTTGATTTAATTCTTTCCTATTCAAAGCTGCCTTTAATAGTAGGCTGGCTGCTAAGGGAGATTATTAAAAAAAATCAACGTTAGTATTTGTTAATTCTGTCCTACAATATTTTTGGAAATTATTTCGATAATTTGGGAAACCAATAATAACCTTCTCCATGAATCGAATCACTTCTCCAAACCCAATCGAATTGGGAAAAATTGCCGGAAAAGAAGGTGGCGTCCTAATCCGAAACGCAATCCAAAATCAGGGCTTTGCCAATATAATCTTGGCCACTGGCACCAGTCAATTTGAGACCTTAAATCAGTTGCTTGCTGAAAATGATATCGACTGGTCCAAAGTGACCGTTTTTCATTTGGATGAATATTTAGGCTTGCCGATTACCCATCCGGCAAGTTTTCGAAAATATTTACTGGAACGTTTCTTCAATCACTTAACCCAGTTGAAAGCCTACTTTTTAATCAATGGGGAAGTCAATCCTACAGCCGAATGTGCGCGCCTAGGGGAATTGATCAGCAAAAATCCAATTGATGTGGCTTTTGTGGGAATTGGTGAGAATGGTCACCTTGCGTTCAATGATCCTCCGGCAGATTTTGAGACGGAGCATCCCTACATGGTGGTCGATCTCGATCATGCCTGCCGAATGCAGCAATTCGGAGAAGGCTGGTTTCCCAGTTTAGAGGCAGTTCCTCAGCAGGCAATCAGTATGTCTATTCGGCAAATCATGAAATCGAAAGCCATTATCTGTTCCGTGCCTGATACCCGAAAAGCATTAGCAATAAAAAATTGCTTAGAAGGTCCAGTCACCCCGGATCACCCAGCTTCAATCCTCCAAAGTCACCCGAATTACCACTTATTTTTGGATGAAGGTTCCTCGTCACTGCTTTCGGCGCATTGATTGGAAAAGGCTTGTTTTGCTGAAGAAAAATTTTGTATTTAAAGCGATACTCAAATGAACATTCTGATAATTGTATGTATTTGCATTGCTGAGAAAACCAAAGTTTATTTCGGAACACATCGATCTCAAACATCCGACATCGGACATCCAGCATCAAACAACCGACAATAAGTAAAATAGGGCTTGCACTTATTCCAAACACAATTCCAGAATTCTATTAATTGCTTTCATCCCAAAAGAACTATGCCTTCAACATCAGTAGCCGTAAAAGCAGAGTCATTAAGCCAAAAAGATACCTGGATCTCGATTGCTATCATCGGTGTCCTTTTTTTTGTTTTTGGGTTCGTCTCCTGGATCAACGCCATCCTAATTCCTTATTTTAAAATCGCGTTCACCCTCAGCAATTTCGATTCCTATCTAGTTGCTTTCGCTTTTTACATTTCCTATCTGGTGATGTCGGTTCCGGCTTCTTACCTGCTCAAAGCTGTCGGTTTTAAAAAGGGGATGATGTTTGGCTTTTTCATTATGGCGGTGGGTGCATATATCTTTATTCCCGCGGCAATGGGTAGAACCTACGAAGTCTTTTTGCTGGGGCTTTTCACCTTGGGAACAGGACTCGCAGTGCTTCAAACGGCCGCTAATCCTTATGTGACTATTCTGGGACCCAAAGATAAAGCCGTTCAGCGGATCAGTGTCATGGGGATTTTCAATAAAGGAGCAGGAATCCTGGCTCCCATCATCTTTGCTGCGGTAGTCCTAAGGGTAGGGGATACAGAACTTTTCAATCAGCTGGAAACCATGGGAGAGCTCGAGAAAAATGCTGTGTTGGATGAGCTGATTCGAAGAGTAATTACTCCCTATGCTGTCGTGGGAACAGTCTTGGTGAGCTTGGGAATTCTGGTACGTTTTTCACCACTTCCAGAGATTGATACCGAGCATGAAAGTGCGGAGCTTGCGGTAGCAAATTCCAGCAAAACCTCCATCTTACAATTCCCTCATTTGATTTTGGGAGCCTTTGCTATTTTCCTTCATGTGGGAACCCAAGTGATTGCCATCGACACCGTGATTGGTTATGCCAATTCATTTGGAATCGGATTGATGGAAGCCAAAGTCTTTCCGTCATTTACGCTCGGTTTTACCATCATCGGATATCTGATCGGGATTTCTTTGATTCCAAAAATGATCTCTCAGGTCAATATTTTAAGAATTTGCACGCTGTTGGGAACGACTTTCACACTCTTGATCCTATTCACCTCCGGCGAGGTTACGCTTTTTGGCATTACCACAGATGTTTCCATTTGGTTTGTAGTGTTGCTAGGCTTGGCAAATTCGTTGGTTTGGGCAGGAATCTGGCCATTGGCGCTGGATGGACTCGGCCGATTCACCAAACTTGGAGCATCGATCATGATTATGGGACTTTGTGGAAACGCAATCATGCCCTTGATCTACGGATATCTAGCTGATCTGTACGATGTCGGGGTTGCTTATTGGGTACTTTTCCCATGTTATATTTACTTGGTTTATTATGCAGCTTATGGGCACAAGGTCAGAAAATGGGTCTTTTTAACATGAAGTCAATCATGACTCAAGTATCTCACGCCAAGATGATTATTTGCCAAGGGAGATTCCTCCCGATAGCTAGTAAGATGGCTATTCAAAAAATTATAATCCTATGAAAATTCAAGGGTATTCCTATCAAGACGGATCAGCGATCGAGATTTCTTTTTCCGAAGGAATCATTGACAGCATCTCTGAAACTCAAAACCCCTTAGAACAAGACCTGATTCTCGGGCCTGGCTTTACAGATATTCAGGTCAACGGGTATGGAGGCATCGATTACAATGAGATTCAGTCAGAACCGATGAATCTGGCTGAGATTTCCCGACTCTTATATAAGGAGGGTGTGACGACACATTTCCCAACGATCATCACCAACGATCCTAAGCAGATTAGTCAGTTGATTCTTCAGATTGTTTCCCTTCGGAAAAGCGATGAGTTTTCCAGAATGAGCATTGAAGGATTACATATTGAAGGTCCATTTATCTCGCCGATGGATGGTCCAAGAGGAGCGCATCCAAAGGAATTTGTCCGTGCACCCGACTGGAGCTTGGTTCAAAAATGGCAAAATGAATCCAAAGGCTTGATTAAAATGATCACGCTTTCGCCGGAATGGGAAAATACGGTTCCCTTTGTCGAAAGATGCATGGAACACGGTATTCTGGTTTCGATTGGCCATACGAATGCATCACACCAGCAAATACTGGATGCCGTTAATGCTGGAGCTAGTTTGTCAACCCACCTTGGAAATGGAACGCATCCAATCCTCGCCCGCCATCCCAATTATATCTGGTCACAATTGTCCCAAGATGAGTTGGGAGCATCGATTATTGCCGATGGATTTCATCTTCCGGCTGAGGTGATTCAGGTTTTTCAGAAGGTAAAAAAAGAAAACCTTATCCTTGTGAGCGACTCAGTTTCGCTGTCGGGAATGCCCGCAGGGGATTATACCCTACACATTGGCGGTGAAGTTACCCTGACACCGGAAGGCAAGCTGCACCTCAAATCTAATCCTTCGATCCTTGCCGGATCTGCATCCAATATCCGTAGTGGAATTTCTTTCTTGATTAAAAATAAGCTTGCCTCACTTACCGAAGCTTGGGAAATGGCTTCTGTCCGTTCCGAAAAACTTGTAAATCCAGGTCATCGCCTCTTCAAAGAAGGATCGATTGCTGATTTGATTGTCTGCCGAACCCAGGAAAATGGCGAACTAGAAGTGCTCAAAACTATCAAACATGGGCGAGAAGTATATTCCGCCTGATCATCCCTGTATCATTAATCCAAAACAAAAACCTATGAAATCGGGCAATTTAGACGCGACACTAGGAGGTATCATTATCAACCCCGCGAGATTCCATATGACCTTTGAAAATCAAATTATAATCACATGAAAAAGAACGTCAAACGAAGAAATTTCATCAAAACCGTAGCAACTGGTAGTCTCGGTTTGGGAGTGATGAGTTCGGCATATTCATTTAATATTTTGTCCCAATATCCGGTGCAAGACAAGGTTCGCGTCGCGATCATGGGGGTGAATGGGCGAGGTTCCCAACATGTTCAGGCTTTTGCAAAAGTTCCGAATGCAGCGATCGCATACCTCTGTGATGTAGATTCCCGAGCAGTCAGCAGTGGTTTGGCGCTGGCTGAAGAGTCCGGAGTAACCAGCAAGCCAGAAGGAATTTCTGATTTCAGAAGGGCTTTGGATGATAAAAATGTAGATGCAATTTCTATCGCGTTGCCTGATCATTGGCATACTCCGATGGCCTTGATGGCTTTGAAAGCCGGCAAACATGTTTATTTAGAGAAGCCGGGAAGTCATAATCCGGCAGAAGGGGAATTGCTTTCGAAGGCAACTTCGGCATTTGGAAAAATTGTCCAGATGGGCAATCAGCGAAGGTCTTGGCCAAGAGTGCAGGAAGCGATCGCCGAACTCCACGGTGGAGTGATCGGCAATGCCTATTACGCCCGCGCCTGGTACACCAACACCCGCCAATCGATTGGTTATGGAAAAGAAGTCACAGTTCCTGAATGGCTGGACTTCGAACTTTGGCAGGGACCGGCTCCGAGAGCTGCGTTCAAAGACAATCTGATTCACTACAACTGGCACTGGTTCTGGAACTGGGGTACTGGCGAAATAGTCAATAACGGAGTTCACTTTCTGGATTTGGCGCGCTGGGGCTTGAATGTTGATTATGCAAAAAAAGCCTATTCAAGCGGCGGTCGCTATCAATTCAAGGATGATTGGCAGACACCAGATACGCAAATTGCTTCATTTGATTTCGAAGCTAACAAAAGTATTCTTTGGGAAGGAAGAAGCTGTAATCGTATGGGGATCAACGAAATGGGTTCAGGGGTTTCTTTCCATGGGGAAAATGGCACGCTGGAATTGCTTGATAATTCCTACAAAATCTACGACAACGCAAACAAGCTTATTAAAAGTGCCGAGCCAACCAGCAATACGGTGGTAGATCAGCGAGGCGCTGGGTTTGATATGGATATTGCGCATTTCACGAATTTCACAAATGCAATTACGAAAGGAGAGAAGCAAATTTCTCCGTATCAAGAAATAGTAAAAAGTGTTATGCTTTGCCATATAGGCAATATCTCCTACCGAACAGGAAGAGCTTTGGATATTGACCAGAGTTCAGGGAGAATCCTAAACGACAAAGCCGCCATGAAGCTGTGGGGAAGAGAATACGAAAAAGGCTGGGAACCTAAACTATAATCGATCTCCAAAAGCTACAGCTTTAAATCCTACTCAATCCCAGTTAACAGTTATCAGTTTGGGACCAAACAGCTTTAATTATTACAATTCAAAGAGTTTTATACTAGCGTTTTATGAAAAAAAGCAGAAGATCTTTTATCAAAAAATCCAGCGCTTTGGGCGCTGCTGCAGGTTTTAGTACGTTGCCTTTTTCGCTCTTCGCAAATTCCAAAGCTGATCCCATCAAAATCGGAATCATTGGGCTGGACACTTCCCATTCCCCTGCATTTACCAAACTTTTTAACGGAGAAAATCCAAGACCAGAATTGGTTGGATTTAAAGTGACCGCGGCCTATCCTTATGGCAGTCAGGATATCAAATCCTCTATGGATCGGATTCCTGACTATATCGAACAAGTCAAAGAATTGGGTGTGGAGATCACGGATTCTATTGAAGCGATGCTGGAAAAAGTCGATGTGGTGCTTTTGGAAACCAACGATGGGAAACCAAGACTTGCCCAAGCCAGAAAAGTGATTCAGGCAAAAAAGCCCTTTTTTATCGATAAACCTGTAGCGGCGAGTTTTACGGATACTGCATTGATTTATCAAGAAGCAGAAGCGGCTGGAGTTCCCATCTTCTCGGCTTCCTCGCTGCGATATATGAGCAATGCGCAGGCAGTTCGGTATGATGGCAAAATCGGAAAGGTGCTAGGTTGCGATGCCTTCAGTCCAGCCACTATAGAAGCAGGACATCCAGATTTGTTTTGGTACGGAATTCATGGCGTGGAAATCCTTTTTACCGTGATGGGACCTGGATGCGAATCTCTGACCCGAGTAACAACTTCTGATACAGATGTGGTGACCGGGATATGGAAAGATGGAAGAATAGGCACTTTTCGAGGAACGAGAACAGGAAAACATGAATATGGTGGGACGGCTTTCGGTTCGGAAGGGAACTTGGTTTTGGGAAAATATGAAGGTTATGAACCCTTGGCGATGAAAATTGCTGAGTTCTTTAAATCGGGCATTTCTCCAGTGGATGCGACGGAAACTCTGGAGATTTATGCCTTTATGGAGGCAGCGGATGAAAGCAAAAGGCGGGGAGGGGAAGCGGTCTTGATCGGTCCTTTGATGTGAGAATGGGATAGAAGAGATGGGAGAATGGAGATTAGAGAGTAAGAGATTGGAAGCCCCGATAGGTACCTTGGGGAGAATCAGAGATCAGTAAATTAGTGGTTTTCCAAATCCGATGGATATTTTCTTTATCACATAAATATTTAGAAAACATACCATCCGTTAGGGCGAAATATTTTTCCCTCCTATCATTTGTAGGAGTCATCCAACCTGTCCCATAGGGACAAAATATGGGTAGTTTCCGGGTTTTGGCCGAATTGATTTCAATCGGGAATTGGTGTGTCGCCAAAATGAGTTGGTGTGTTTTTTCGACCACATAGTCACATAGAAAAGAAGAAAAATCATTTGCCTTTTCCATATAATAGTTACACCGTAGAACGCCAATCATTAACCATTTATGGGAGTCATCCAACCTATCCCATAGGGACAAAATATGGGTAGTTTCCGGGTTTTGGCCGAATTGATTTCAATCGGGAATTGGTGTGTCGCCAAAATGAGTTGATTTCAAGTTTTTCACCCCGTAAACGTAGAGAACACAAACGTTTCATCCCATTTAGAATGATGAATTTCTAATCACCCCATCAGTCTATTGTACATCAAAAATTTTATAGCTTTATATAAGCGGAAATTGTCTTTCCCGATTTTCAATTAGATTTAGAAAATTATCCCAAACGCTATGAAAAACTCACTTTTCGCTTTTTTAGTCTTACTGGTGGCATGTAGTCCTGATCAAGCTGATGAAAGTGGCGATTCAAACAAGAAGTTTATAAGCGTAGCAGGTATCAATCCTGATATCAATCCAGGGGATAATTTCTTTATGCATGTCAATGGAGTTTGGTATGACAGTGCAAAAATTGCAGATGATCAAGCAGGTGTGGGTTCCTATTCATTTTTGAATATTCCGCAAAAGCAATTGCTGGAAAATATCCTGGAAGAAGTTTCTACTCAGTCTCATCCTGAAGGAAGTATCGAGCAGAAAGTAGGTGACTTCTACTCATCCGGAATGGATGTAGCGGCAATCAATGCACGTGGTTTTGAGCCGATTCAGCCAATTCTAAACCAAATCGAAGCCGTCACGGATCTATCAAGTCTAACCAAGTTTATCACCTCTGAACTCAAGTCAAGTAATGAAACCTTAATCGGATTACGGATTTCTCCTGACGATAAAAATAGTAGTATCAACATCATTCATTTAACTCAAACAGGTTTGGGCTTACCGGACCGCGATTACTATTTCAAATCAGATTCTTCCACACTAGGTATTCAAAAGGCCTATCAAACTTATTTGACCACATTATTTGAACTGACAGGAACGGAGCAAGCGGAAGCGCAAAAAGCTGCCAGCAAAGTTTATGCAATTGAAAAGCAGTTGGCCGAATCCCATAAAACACGGATCGAACGCAGAGTGGTCAAAGAAAATTACCATAAATTGGCGGTAGCGGCAATCGAAAAAAAGAATAAAAATCTAGGCTTAAAGTCTATTTTGGCAGATTTAGCTTTGAAATCGGATTCAGTAGATGTAAGACAGCCTGCTTATTATGATCAGCTAAACAGTATGATGCTTTCAGTTCCTTTGGCCGATTGGAAGAACTATCTCAAAGCACATACACTTGCTTCTTATGCAGATATTCTGAGTACACCTTTTGAAAATGCAGCATTTGAGTATTCCAAAGTGGTTTCTGGGCAATCCAAGCAATTGACGCGAGCACAGCAAATGGTGCAGAAAGTAGATCGACAATTGGGCTTTGACTTAGGCCAATTGTATGTGAAAAGATACTTTAATGAAGCTGCCAAGCAGCGCGTGTTAGACTTGGTCAACAACCTTCAAAAATCCTTTGAAAACCGGATCGATCAACTGGACTGGATGAGCGACAGTACCAAAACTAAGGCAAAGGAAAAACTGTATGCGATCAATAAGAAAATCGGCTATCCGGATGTATGGAGGGAATATCCAGTAAGCATCGACCGAAACAAATACTTTGAAAATGTCGTGGCCCTGAAGCAGGATGAGAGCCAGTATCAATTGGCAAAATTCAACAAAGCACCCAATAAAGAGGAGTGGGGCACAACTCCAAGCACAGTGACGGCCTATTACAATCCTTCTCTGAATGAAATCGTATTTCCAGCTGGGATACTGCAGTTCCCGTATTTTGATCTTTATGCAGATGATGCGATCAATTATGGTGGGATCGGAATGGTGATTGGTCACGAATTAACTCATGCCTTCGACGATCAGGGAGCACAATATGATAAAGACGGAAATGTGAAAAACTGGTGGACTGAAACTGATTTTTCGAAGTTCAAAGCAAAAACCCAGCAGTTGATCGAGCGCTATGATACGTTTACGGTTTTGGATTCGGTACATGTGAAAGGTGCAATGACTATCGGTGAAAACACTGCCGACAATGGTGGGATTTACATTGCATATGATGCTTTCAAAATGACAAAGCAGGGACAGGATACAACCAAAATCGATGGCTATACGCCTGATCAGCGGTTCTGCTTATCCATTGCCAAAATCTGGAGTGTGAAAACCCGAGACGAGTTTATGCGCACTTACGTAAACACCAATTCACATTCTCCAGCTGTATGGCGCGTAAATGGACCTTTGATGAACTTTGATCCTTTTTATGCTTCCTTTCAAATACAAGCAGGAGATAAAAATTATAAGTCAGCATCGGAGAGGATTAGAATTTGGTAAATCTTGGTTGTTGATTATCAGTGACTGACTGTAGGTAATTGGTTTGTCAGGAATCAGCTAGTAGTTTATTTCATCATAAAGTTTTCTCCTGTCACTGCTTCGGAGACTGTCCAATGATTTTGAGCTACGCTGATGTCATGGCATCCGTCTAAAGATTTCACGTCCCCAAGATTCCCGTTTTCTTCCGTAAATTATCTGTAGGCAATGTATTTATCATCTTTCAAAGAGGATTCTAATACTGCCATTAGTGTTGGATTTACCTCAGATTCCCTATTCTGGCAAACTCAAGTTCGATCACCCACGGTATTCCATAGTGGATCGGCTAATTGTACAATTTTTAAAAGAGGCGAAGCGAGATTTTGCTAGATAATATCCCAGATGGCTACGCAGAGATTTGATCTCCGACTTTTGACTATCGATCTCCGCTGCAGTTTATAAGAAAACAATCAGGCAGGCCTATTTATTTTGCCGTAAATAACCTATTTAGAATATGGTTTTTATGATTATCCGTATAAGTGCACGTCACATTCTAAAACAAAATCTTGATTGGAATCAGATCAAATTCCCCCTTTTTTTAAAGGGAGCCAGGGGGATTTATCATATCAAATCAGTAATAAATTTGACTACATGCAACAAAGCGGATACATGTAATGATTTTTGAGAGTTCAGATTTTCAAAATCAATCTTTCTGTTTTTACTATGGATACTATACAGACTGAGGACTCTGACATTTAAATTCAAAAAATCCAACCGATAATATTTTACCAAAAATTCTTTTTCAAAGTCATGAACAGAATTTGTGTCTTAAAACTAGTAATAATTATATGACCCTGCGGAATTCTGTACATCGTCAAATTTAATATTGATTCGCTTCCTAAAATATCTGCTGATATTTGGTAAGCGTTCTTTTCCCTTTGAGAAAAGAGGATTCCATCCGATCACAAATTATAATTTCGCTTAGTACCGGAACATGCAACGAAGCGAATACTCAGAAAAATTATTTCAAAAATAGCTTTTAAGATTGATGCAACCACTTTTTGCACCATTTTTCGGCCTTCTCGAGATCTCTGTATACTAAAATAACCTTTAGACTTTTTTTTGAGAGTCCTAAGCCTGTTTTATATCAAACGAATAGTTGTTCTGATAAACACTGAGGCTTTCCATCTCGAAAAGGCGCAAATCAAAATTAGAGATTGCTCATAATTCTTATTTTAGAAATCGCCTATTACTGACCTGAATTTTCTTGAAGCGTTTTTTAAATATCAATCTTTTTTCTACCATACTTAATCCCCATCTCTTACTCAATTGATCATACAAAGAATGACTGAAATCATTTACAATAGGCAATTAATGCCCAATCTGTGGCAAGATTTCTACTGTATGAAGATGCAAATCACACTTAGTTTCTCTAGCGTGTAGTAAATAACTTTTGGAGTATGGTTTGTAATAGTTTGTACCTATAGTTTTTTCATTTTAAAATAATGCTCATGGATAACACTGATCAAATAATCATCATCACGGGTGCATCAAGCGGAATCGGAAAAGCCACGGCACTTAAATTGGTCAGTCATGGCTACAAAGTGGTGCTTACTGCAAGGCGAGAAGAAAAACTTGAAGATCTCCAAACCGAGATTGAGAAATCAGGTGGTCAAGCGCTAGTAGTCACTGCGGATGTAACTAAAATTGACGAATTGAAGAATGTGGTGGAAAAAGCGATAGCTCATTTTGGAACTGTTACTGGATTGATCAATAATGCTGGTCTGATGCCACTTTCTTTCATTGAAAAATTCAAAACTGAAGAATGGAATACGATGGTGGACGTGAACATCAAAGGTGTCCTCAACGGGTTAGCAGCTGTACTTCCGGAACTGATCAAAAATAAAGGTGGTAACATTATTAACATTTCATCCTCAGCTGCTCACAATTATTTTCCAGGAGGAGCGGTGTACTGTGCGACAAAGTCGGCAGTCAAAATGCTTTCTGAAGGTTTGAGACAAGAGTTGGCTCTCAAATATGGGATCAACGTGACCTCAATCGAACCTGGAGCTACCGAATCAGAATTGATGGATACTATTACTGATGAGGATGTTAAAGAAAAGTTGAAAGGAATGGAAGGAATGAATATACTGAAGGCAGAAGATATAGCAGAGGCAATTTACTATACGCTATCTCAACCAAAACAGGTAAATATTAACAATATGTACATCATGCCATCCGAGCAGCAGTAAGTTCTTCTCAGGCTAATTTTGCCGCCAAACAAAAAGAATCTTTAACCATAGGTATCAAAGGTGTAATCTGTAATAATGGACAAACTTGTATTCCCTCCAGGAGATCTATACTAGTGTATTTGGGTTGCTAATCAATACAAAAAGCTTCTGTTGCATCCATGAGTAATTTGAAAATCCTAGATCCTGATTCGGGAGAATCATACTCAGGTCCAGAGGCAAGAAAAAGTCTTTTTGAGACAATGAATAATCAAGTACTAAAAAGTGCGGAAAAAGGTGTGGAAACACTTGCTGGTAGCAAAACGCTCGAGTGTGAAATCTTTTTCCATACTCCCAAACTTGGATCATTTCAATTGGGACAGTCGATTTATGAAAAGAGAATTTTCAGCTCCGTAGTCAATGTAAGAGATGAAAATGATCCCTTTCTAATTGCAAATAAAAGCTGTTTTTGAATAAGGGGAATGATTTTCTTCATAAATAAAAAATGTACAATCAAGTATGTCAACAAAAGTTTTATGCTGGTATAATCTCGATAAACACTTAAGGATTAGCCAAACCAGCAATATGCTTTTGAAAGCGTAAAGACTCGGGATATGGTAGGATGTTCGAAGGCTTCAGAACAAAATAATTTATAAATTTTAAATCTATTTTACTTTCCAATTCCGATTAAGTAAGACTCAAATAAAATCCTATTCAATTATTTCAAACCATAAAAATTATAATAACTATGTCAAGTCCAGAACACAAAAAACTTATATGGGATCTTATCAAAGAAATCAAATTTGGAATGTTGGTTACTCATGACGATCCAGAAGAAAAATTACGGGGAAGACCTATGGGTTTGGTCCAAGAGGAATACGACAACACACTATATTTCTATACAGACCGAACAGATGCTAAAGCCTACGAAATCAAACTTGATCGAGATGTCTGCATAACTTTTCAAGATTCAAAAGCTCAAACTTATGTTTCGCTTTCCGGTAAGGCCAACCTGACAGAAGATCAAAGTCTTATCGATCGTTATTGGAATGAATGGGCTGCAGGTTGGTTCCCAAAAGGAAAAGATGATCCAAGTTTGGCCATGCTGGAAATCAAAATCGAAAGTGGGGAGCATTGGAAATCAGATGAAAATAAGATGATTCAACTTTTCAAAATTGCGAAAGCCAATGTGCTCAACGAAGAACCAAAGTTGAGTGATAATGAGACTTTCGGATAAAACAGCTCAACACTTGATTTCATTAACCCAAATTGGTCTCAATAGACAAAGCACTTTTGGATCAGAAAGCTTTTAATGAATTAATAACATATAATTATAAGGGCGAAAAATATTTCGCCCTTATTTTTTCGATCAAAATAGAAATTAAAAGACCCATAGGATAGAAATGCTTGGTAGTATTACAGTAGGCAATTTTAAAAAACTGCCTACTGTAATGATTTTAACTCCTAACTGTTTAACACCCCAATAGCAGTAAGCGGATCATTTGTAGTAATTGCGAGTGAACTGACTAAATACAATACGACGCCGTCCGAATCAGCTAAATAGCTAGCTTTTACTTCTCCAAAGAAGTCACGGATTTCTCCCAGTTTTTGGCCTTTTTTGACTAAGCCGTCGAGCTCCACTGCTGGATACCAGCAGCCATCAACACTAGCTGTGGTGACCAGCATTTTTTCCAAAAACTCCACATCATGAAGTTGAACCTCGCCCGGAACTACCTCAAAGGAGCGAAGGACATTCAAAACGGCAGCTTTATATTGATCGACTTCGCCAGTATTCCATCGTCCACATTGACCCAATTCAGCCAAAAAACCAGCCGTACCAACCTTAGCAGCAGCACCGATGGAGCCATTCTCAGAAATAGAACCTACGACATAAGGAAAGCCGAGCAGGGCAGAGGCTAGCCGCGATTGTTCCGCAAGTCCGGGTCCGCCAAGCTGTGAATAAATCACAAAAGGAACCAATCCTTCGTGAATATCACCTCCATGAAGATCTAGGAAGAAATCAGCGGCTTGCTGAAAGAGATGAACTTGATACGCGATTCGTTCGCTGACCGAACCAGTAGCTGTTCCGGGGAAAACCCGATTGAGATTTTTACCATCATAAGGTCCATAATATTGCATTCGGGCAAGAAATGCAGCAGGATTCACCGGATGAATGATTAGAATTGTTCCTTTAACCTGTGCTGGATCAATTTCATTGGCCAGCTGAATTGCCGTCTCAATGCATGGATATTCTCCACCATGTACGCCAGCTGTAAGCAAAATGGATTTGCCAGGTTCAGCCCCATGGATAAAAGTAAAAGGCATTGCCACCGGTGTGCCGGCTACGGAAATAAATCCTCTGGTCTTTGAGTTCGCTGCTGCTGTTGTGCCCGTTGGGAAGTGGTTCTGAATTATGTCGATCATTTTTATGGTTTTTCAATTCTTAGAAAAGTACGAAAGAAAATGATCAGATAAAGTGAAAATTCAAGCAGCGGTTTGTGGGGATTTGAAGAGGTTTGGAGATTCATTATCGAAGCTGAAAAGCAATAAACTGGAGATCTTATTGTAATACTTTTTCACCTTCTGTTGCCTTGACGCAAAACGATGGCTGAGCCTTATGGAACTTCCACGTGGCCATTTAGTGAAGAGCTAGGCAAACAGCTGGCGCCAATAAGTAGCAAAGCTACATTCGTAAAAGCTACCTCTGGCTCACTGGCCACTTTGACCCAAAGCATTTATCAGATTTAAACTTATTGGCAAATTTGATTTCTTGAATTTTACTCAAATCAAATTCCTGCTTTAAAATGAATTTATGTGCAATTTTTTTTGATAGCATGCAAAAATAGACTTACGGCTAATTTTGACAGAATTGAGATTCAAGCATCCAATTAATCTTAAACTTTATGCATATCCGCAATTGCACCAGTGAAAGACGAAAAGCATATAATATATCAGAAATACTAGCATTGCCGGCACTTCTGCCGTTCGCTATCGGGATATGATTGATCTATCCCTAATTGCGGGGTCTTTTTGCCAGTTGAGCAAAGAAAATCAGGTTGATGGCATAATCGCGGATGATCATATAAAACTTAAATATTTTTCGTAATATTAATAATAATTGAGATTAAGTTTAATATAATGAAGCAATTGTTTTTAGTCATTTTTATTTTATTTGGTTCGGTGGCAAAAGCCCAATTTTTTGAAAAAAATGCTATTTACTTGAGTAATTCCGGATTAATAGGTAATTATTTTGGTTTGTCGAGTAGTTTGAGTTTTATCCACAAAGAAAATTTCATGGTAGAAGTAGGGGAATGGGCTTGGCCAAAAGGGCAATGGATCAACCCGCAGACTACAGCGGTGGATTACTCAGTGCCTTTACCTTAGGCATCGCCCCAAGAAACTTTGTCATCTCTTATCAGCTACTTTTTGGGAAATCTATCAATTTGACACCTAAAGGAGATCAACGGATCAATTTGAAGGCAGGTCCAACATGGAGTTCTACCCGAAGGCCTCATAATTGGCAGCGGGTTTCGGGGTTGGGACTCATTGCGGGAAATTATTCTTATGAGTATCTTGATGGTAGTGGACTTGGTTTGATTATCCGACCTACATTTGAAATGCCTTTTACCCAGCTATATGGGATTGGGTTAGGAACATATTTTCACTTCCACAGACATTCCGTCAATTTAGGAATCGAACTGAGTGTGATAATGGGTTCGCTTCGGAAGAAACGATAATATTAAAAAGGGTAAAAGTTATTTACCTTTTTAAATTGTTGAAATAGAACTAGTGAAGGGACTACTAACTTATTAAATATGAGTAAATTAAGGGTATTATTTGTTGTTATATAATTTATATTATGTTAAATAGAATCTTAATTTCTGCCTTTATATTAGATTATTTCTATATTCAAGCCTGATTTTAACATCACCCCGCATTCAGGCAACTATGAATAAATTGATTCCCCGCTTGGGACTTTACCTTGGACCAATTGCTTTTGTACTGATTTATTTTTTGATGGAATCGCCAGGATTGAACTCCGAAGCCAAAGCCATGCTGGCTTTAGCGGCTTGGATGGCAATCTGGTGGATCTCTGAAGCCATACCAATTGCAGCCACAGCATTTCTTCCTTTGGTATTTATGCCATTGTTGGGAATTCTTCCTATTTCCATAATATCTGCTAATTACATGCATCCCACGGTATTGCTGTATATGGGTGGCTTTCTCCTTGCTACTGGAATTGAGAAATGGAGTTTACATCGCCGGATTGCACTTAACATAATAAATTTATTAGGAACAGATTTACGGCGTATCGTTTTGGGATTTATCCTTGCGACGGGGATTCTTTCGATGTGGATTTCAAATTCCGCTACTTCGCTGATGATGCTTCCGATTGGATTAGCGGTGGTTGGTCAGTTTCGGACCCAATTAGGTGAATCCAATGCCTCCATCGCTGACCAATTTGGTAAAAATATTATGCTGGGCATCGCCTACAGCGCCTCAATTGGCGGTGTGGCAACATTGATCGGTACACCTACCAACACGATTATGGTCAGCGTGATACAAGAGCTTTACGGCTATGAAATCGATTTCAATGAGTGGTTTATGTTTGGTTTGCCGCTTTCTGTAGTCCTTTTGATGATTTGTTGGTACTATTTGGTCTCTTCAGCCAACCCGCTTCCAAAACGATTTAGCTTACCCAATGAAACAAGTATTATTGGCAAGCAGCTAAGTGATTTAGGAAAAACCACCTATGAAGAATGGAATGTGATAGCCGTTTTTGGTTTGGTTTGCATTTCTTGGATTTTTAAAGAATATCTCATTGAACCTTTTTTACCTCAAATAAATGATACCATTATTGTATTGGTTGGTGTGGTCGCACTCTTTATCCTTCCCTCGGCTACTGAGGAGAATCGTATTTTAGACTGGAAAACTGCCGAGCAAATTCCATGGGGAATTTTGATTCTTTTTGGTGGTGGCTTAGCCCTGGCAGAAGGATTCCAAAGTACCGGATTGGCAGAGTGGATTGGTCAGAAGTTTACGCTATTGGACGGCATCAGCTTTATTCTATTGCTTTTGGTTATTGTAACTTCCGTTAATTTCCTGACAGAGGTGACATCCAACGTGGCAACAGCTTCGATGCTTTTGCCAATTTTGGCATCTGTTGCTTTAAAATTAGACCTACATCCTTTTGGGCTGATGATTGGCGCCACGCTAGCGGCAAGCTGTGCATTTATGCTCCCCGTGGCCACTCCACCGAATGCGGTGGTTTTCGGTTCGGGTTATCTTCGAATGAAAGATATGGTAAAAGCCGGATTTTGGTTGAATATCATATCTATTCTACTGGTAACTATGATGGTATATTTCGTGCTTCCCTGGATGTGGGGGATTGATTTGTTGAAAAACCCCTTCTAGAAGTCAAAAATCTGAAGTGTGAAGAGTAAATTCTTAAAAGGATCGAACTTTGATTTACGAAGTACGAACGATGAGCTATAAGATTTTTGAAGGATCGAACTTTGACATTTCAGCTCGATCTTTTTCTAAAGCAGTGGTCCTACCTCCTATTCTCTCATTCTCCTATTATCATCCAAAAGCTTTCGGGGCTATCTCCCCCATTCCTCATTTCTACCCCATATTCCCCTCATTTGGTCACAATTTTTTGTAGGGCGTTTTGAGTTACGCTAATCTTGGCCTATCAATTTTGCACAAATGGAAACTCGAAACCGCTTTTACTTCATCATCATCCTTGGAATGATTTATAATCTTATTTTGATGATTTCAGATTCAAAAAGTCTGAACGAACATAATCAAACCAACAAAATTGAGCTAGAAATCAACTCCCACAATCAAAAAACGAATCAATGAAAAGTCAAGCATTAGCTTTCCGACAAATCGAATGGTGGACGATCACTTCTATTTTTCTCCTCATTACGGTCGTCAATACCTTAAATTTTTCCACACGAAATGACCAATTTCTTGGTGAGCATTTCACTAAGGTATTGATTCCCATTATTCTATATGTAGGTTTTTACCTGACGCATATGAAACTTATTCCAGATTATCTGAAGCGGAAAAATATGCTTGCTTTGGTAGGCTTTGGGCTTTTGATTGCCGTCGGGACTGGGCTTTTAACTACGGTCTTGACCAATGCAGATCCGAATATTTCTGTGACTATATTTCTTCGGTTTTACTTCAATACCATGGCACTTTATGCCGCCCATTTGATAGCGGTACTGTTGGTACGCAATATACTAATGCCACCCAAATTGAGTGATTTCCAGCTTTATAATGGCCTACGACTAGTCTTGATATTTATATTTGTCAGCGTCTTTTTGATTCAGGGTACGAATAGAATTATCAATGTTACTGTTCCTGTTATTTTCTCTATTATCCTTCCAATCACACTCTTGGTGGTTATTTACTATTATAAATTGATCTTTCTGAACTTAGAACAGGGAAAGAAAAAAGCTGCAAGATGGTATTTAGCACTGATCATTTCGACGATTTTCTTTCCGATTTTCATTATCTCAGTTGAAGTTAATTCAGAAGCAGGAATATTAGTCGGTTTGGGGATTATCGCTTTTATGCTCTTTATCCTCTTCCCGATTTCCCGCTTGATTTTCAAGAAATATGAAGATTATTTGGGCCAAATCATAACGCTTACTCAGGAGGTAACTCAAGGCTCGGCGAATCTCAGTTTCCTTAAATCCCAAATCAATCCACACTTCCTTTTCAACGCCTTGAATACCCTTTATGGGAGTGCATTAATAGAAAATGCAGAAAAAACCTCCGATGGTATCCAGAAACTTGGGGACATGATGCGATTTATGCTTCATGAAAATCTGCAGGACAAAATCTCCATCAAACGTGAAATCGAATACCTTCGGAATTACCACGACATTCAATTACTTCGTTTTGGAAAAGAGCCGAATCTGGAACTTACTATTCAGATTCAAGAGGATTTTTGTGAGGGAGAAATTGCGCCAATGGTCTTAATACCATTTATCGAAAATGCTTTTAAGCACGGCATCAGCACTAAAAACAAGTCTTGGATCAAGATCAATCTTCGCTGCTTGAAAGGATCCATTCATCTGGATGTGGTGAACAGTCTGCATCCAAAAAAGAGTGCCGAAGATCCTAAAGATGAATCAGGGATTGGATTGATTAATGTAAAAAAACGATTGGAACTACTTTACCCACAGCGTCATTCCCTTACTATTGCAGAAAATGATATGGAGTATTTTGTCCATTTTTCGTTACAATTGAACTAATATGCTCACAGCAATCGCAATAGATGATGAAAATATGGCCTTGGAAGTGATCAAGGCCCATGCCTCCAAGATCCCTTTCTTAGAACTCAAGGCAGTATTTTCGGATGCTATTCAGGCTTTGGAATTCCAGCGAATTTCACCCGTAGATTTGGTTTTTCTGGATATCAATATGCCTGATATCTCTGGAATTGATTTGGCGGCGATGCTTCCCAAAGAAACCTTGATCGTCTTTACTACTGCCTATTCTGATTTTGCGGTGAAAGGCTTTGAACTCGATGCCCTGGATTATTTATTGAAGCCCTTTCCTCTCAGTCGCTTTCTTAAGGCTTGTCAAAAAGCTCAAGAATGGAAGGATTTGCAACCAGCAGAAGAAAATGGGTCATTATTTGTCAAAACCTCTGAAGGACAAATCCGAGTGAATTTCAGTGATTTGCTGTTTTGCGAAGCAGCGGGAAATTATGTAACCTTTCAACTGGAGAAAGAAAAACTGATTTCCAGACTGACCTTCGGGGAATTGGAAAAGTTACTTCCCTCCTTTTTTATCAAAACCCATCGCTCATTTATCATCAACAAAAATCGGCTAAACAAAGTCGAGCGGCATCAGGTGCAATTAGGGAAGTTTGTGGTCCCGGTGAGTGTCAGTTTTTCGGGATCGATATTATGATAAACCTTTGAGATGTCATTATGAGTGACTAAGGAGCAAGCAATCTCCTCGAAGTTTTTAATTTATAAAGTATGAGCGACGAGGTATGAGACTTTTGAAGGATCGAGACTTAATTTACAAAATACGAATAACAAGATTTTTTAAGGATCAAGCCTTGAAATTTCATAGCGGTCTTCTTTTTAAGGCTATTCCCAAATCTCTTATTCTCTATTCTCCAATCTCCCCAGATAAACCAGTTTCTAAATCCCCCTTACCCCCTTTATTAAAAATTCTATTCCAAAAATACTGCTGAATTTAAGGGGGAATTTGATTCGATTCCAACTACTAAAACCCTGTTTAACTATTTGCTTTTCAGCTTTCTCACTTTAGCTTTCTTATTTCCGAAAAAAATCCCCCTTACCCCTTTATTAAAAATTCTATTCCAAAAATACTACTGAATTTAAGGGGGAATTTGATTCGATTCCAACTACTAAAATCCTGTTTAACTATTTGCTTTTCAGCTTTCTCACTTTAGCTTTCTTATTTCCAAAAAAATCCCCCTTACCCCTTTATTAAAAATCCTATTCCAAAAATACTGCTGAATTTAAGGGGGAATTTGATTCGATTCCAACTACTAAAATCCTGTTTAACTATTTGCTTTTCAGCTTTCTCACTTTAGCTTTCTTATTTCCAAAAAAAATCCCCCTTACCCCTTTATTAAAAATCCAATTCCTAAAATACTACTGAATTTAAGGGGGAATTTGATTTGATTCCAACTACTAAAATCCTGTTCAACTACTGGTTATTCAGCTTTCCATACCATTAGGTAGGCAGGCTCGCTTTAGCTTTCTGATTTATTTCCAATCTAGACCTTCGAGGTTGAAAAGAAACCTCAAAGGACTTTCGATATTTCCAGCTTTCCATACCATTAGGTAGGCAGGCTCGCTTTAGCTTTCTGATTTATTTCCAATCTAGACCTTCGAGGTTGAAAAGAAATCTCAAAGGTCTTCAGACATATTATATTCTCCAAACTTCCTCCGGTATTCCAAAGGTGTTTGATTCATTTTTTCTTTAAACTGTCGATTGAAGTTAGAAAGAATGAAAGATCCACACTCAAAGTAGATTTGGCTGATGTTCAGGTTTACTTCTTGAAGTGATCTGCAGGCCTGATAAGTCCGAACCTGACTTAGGAATGTCGAAAATGACTGATTAGCACGACTTTTAAAATACCGGCTAAAAGCACTTTCGGATAGATCATGGAGATCTGCTGCTGCTTTTAGCATAATCCGATGACTGGTGCTTGATGTAATAGATTGCGATTGCAGACAGGAATAAGTTTGAAATGAGAAAACTGTATATGACTGGTGTTGGATAATCGTTGACTGCCTACCAAATTGGAAGGCCTCCCTTCCATGCACGATGTGACATATTGTGTCGGGCCTGTTTTAGCTTTGACAAAAGCCCAAGCAGAATATATTTCTTGCTTTGGTTTTGGAAGAATCGATGAGTATCTGATTCCAAAGTGCGGTTCTCCCCTCGCAATCGAAACCTGCCGTATCAAGTGTATGGCTTTGGATTGGGCTGCTGAGGTTACTCGATGACTATTTAGCACTGTATTATCAATATTTGGAAATCTTTGATGTGGAGATCTAAAAAGTCATTTGAGAGGATATTGATTGAGCATGGGGATTTTGTGATTCATATCGGTGAAAGCCCAGAGCGAGTGAAGATCCTTGATCATGCACATTTATGACCCACAAAGATCGAAGTATTTACTGCTGGAGGAGTTTATGATTCGGATGATAATCAACATTCGTCATTTATTCAGGACTCCGGTTTCATGGCTCCGGTCATGGAGGATCACATCTATACTTGGTCAATGAGTTTTTGAATGTATTAAATGATACCAGAGCTCCCTTTAGACGCTAGAGAATCTGCAACTATTCCCTGTGTAGGGAATTTGGCCCATGAATCTGCTAGAAATGGCGGAGATATTACAAGGTTACCTGAGCTTGCGCTGAAAGGCTAGTTTATTTGGTTCTACCCTTAAGTTAACGTAAAATGAATATTTCAATTCTTTTCTGAAAACTATCTCCCTTTTGAGTTATCAGGGTTAAATCATCTGGCTAGGTATTGAGAAATTTCCAAATACTCATTTCTAAAGCGCTTGATTTCTAAGGACGAAATTTTTGTCGGAAAGGAATAGTTTCAAATTATTAAAAATAAGATCACTAAGGGCAGGGATGTTAACTTTTAATTATTTGTTTCTACCCTTAAGTTAGTGGAACATATAATTAAAGTGACTTAATATGGGGAGCGCGCGTTTTACTGAAACCACCTATTGGCTGATTTACTGAGATTTAGAAGAATCAACTAAATTGAAATAATACCTAACTTCTGATTTCTCCATTAAATTCGTGATAGAACCAATTATTTTAGACCTGAAAGGGCTGAATAGCTAAGCGGTGGGTGAAGCCCATCGATAGTCGATCAGGCACGTTTTGTACTCAGCCCTGAAAGGGCCAAATCAACATTTTGCCTCATCCCCAAGCCTATCGCTCGTCATACTCCACCTTATATTTTTTCAAAAAAGCCAGGTATTCATCTTTGAAAGTTTTTGTTGAATGATGCTCACGCTGGTTTTGGATATATTCAGTGACCATATCGACCTCCCTTGGGTTTACCGAAAATGCGCCATACCCATCTTGCCAATAGAAATTTTTCAGTTCAGCTGCACGCCTTTTCATCCATTTGGAAGAATCTGTTTTAACTTCCTCCAACAAATCTGCAATAGTCATTCGGTTGGACAGGAGGCAGAGAATATGCACATGATCAAGATGGCCTCCTACTTGAATTGGAGTACAATCATGAGCTTTGCAAACTCCACCTAGGTATTTATAGAGTTCTATCTCGTATTCCTGTCGGATAAATGGCTGTCTATTTTTTTTGCTGTAGATAATATGAATATAATTTTTAGCGAGCGATTGTCCCATAACCTATTCCGCCCTTTCAGGCATTGGCGTTAACTTAAGCATAGATTGTTCTGAGATCCTCCTGATAATTTGATCTTTTTTTTCTTTTTTCATAGGAACAATACTTTGCCATTGTGGTGCTTATTATTCCCGGTTT
>Ga0222709_1000114_pt1 | contig 31789 bp, 25 predicted proteins | sample AntAcemetage1692_FD_179822 | JGI IMG/M metagenome (GOLD analysis project Ga0222709, IMG submission 179822) | Saline water microbial communities from Ace Lake, Antarctica - #1692 | ecosystem: Environmental > Aquatic > Non-marine Saline and Alkaline > Saline | place: Antarctica: Ace Lake...
ATACCTTCCCACTGAGAATCAGAGAATTCAGAGAAACTTGTTTTCATTACCTTATGTTTTAGTCGATAACAAGGTAGCTGGTTCTTACTTTAATGCAAAATGTTTAAATTCCAAAACACACTCTAAGGTCCTGATTTATTTATGATTGTACTTCGGGTGGTGTCTCCTTCGTGAAAAGGGAGGGAAGTGATAATTACCCCTGTTCTGATATTGATAATTTTCCATGATTTCCCGATTCTTGTAGAAGGGGTGGGGAGGGTATAAGTTACATTATTTCCTTCGTGAATATAAATGGCGTAATCATTTACGGTAAGCCTTTGATCGTTAGCCATTGGCGATATTGCTAAACCAACGGTAGAAGTTGCCACTGTTCTAAGTCGGTAAATCGAGTCTGCTTGTGGCGTTGTTTATTATAGCATGCTGCAAAAACCAATTGTTCTGGGCGGAAGCTTGAACGGAAAGCAGCATTAAAAACAAAAAAATCTCATAACTTTTTTTGCAAAGCTATGAGATTTTTTGAAATCAAAAGACCAGCCTCACTTAACGACTAATCCAATTAAACTCGTATTCCAGTTCAGGCACTTTCGTGCGTTCAGCAACCCGTCTTAAACGAGTTGGTAGTTTTACCAAATAATCGCGGGCTTTTTCGCCTTGCTCGTTCAAGCCTCTAATGTTTTCAATGCCCCATTCTTCTACCAAATCGGTCAAAATTTGAATATAATCTTGAGCTGTGTAAACGCCCAAACGTTGAGCAGCATCTGAAAAGTGAGAAAAAGTTGCTCCCATCTGCATACCCGTTTCGCGAAGGAAGTGAGCAGGCATCACAATTTTCTTCTTCATCATATCTTCAAACGCTAACATCATTTCTGAAGGGTCTAGCTCAAATATACGGCGTACAAACTCTTTATAAGCCTTAGCGTGTCGCATTTCGTCAGCGGCAATTACGCCACAGATTTTTGATAAATGGTTGTTGCCAAATTGCTTGGAAAGCGTTGCCGTCCGGCGGTGAGAAATATTAGTAGCAAGTTCTTGAAAAGAAGTATAGATAAAGTTTCGGTACGGGTCGCTGCCAGTTCCAATATCAAAGCCGTCGGCGATGAGATACTGCGTAGAAGTTTCCATTTCTTTCATATTCACCCTTCCTGAAAGGTACAGGTATTTATTCAGCAAATCTCCGTGGCGGTTCTCTTCGGCGGTCCATCCACGTATCCATTTTGACCATCCTTGTGGTTCTAATTGATCAATGCCTTCAATAGCCATCAACCACGATTCGTAAGTTGGTAGGGCCTCTTCGGTAATTGTATCGCCAATTAGAACTGCCATATAATCGTACGGAAGTTCACGGCAAGACTCTTTTACTATTTTGATTTCTTCGTAGAAATTATCAGAAGTAGAATCAGGGAGTAAATCAGAGGGTTGCCAATTTTTATCAATTGGTTTAAGGTAATCTTTCAGAAGCTCGTCGATTTTCAGACCGAGAAACTTCATCACTTCTAAACGTGTATTTGGTAATTTCATTATTTTATTTCGTTAGGGGTATTCAGCAACTATTATAACGCTTCACACAAAGATAATCAACGAACAGTAAACGTACGATACGATTTAACGTTAAATGCGTTTTCTGGTAAATTAACTTACTTAATATTTCCTGTCTTTCCAGTTTAAACCGCCTGGAAGCATAAAATTTATCAATTGTAAAAACCAAAAAACGATTACGTAAATTGAATAAATGGGTAAATGAATTGCCCATTTCGTCAAACCAATCTTACGCAAAGATAAAAAGCCAATTATTATATTTAGTGACAGGGATACAAAGAGAAGCAACTGTCCGATTATCATATTTGTTAAAAATAACGCACAAATAATTGGTAATAAAAGTGTCTGAGCAAAAGCTGCAATTAATAATGGGGAACGTGACTGCACGCCGCCAGTTACCCAGCGTTTACGTTGCCTGAAGTAATTTTCTGGTGGTTCGGTGAATGCAAGTATTTCCTCACAATATAAATGCTTAAAACCGAATCCTTTCTCAATAATGGTAGTGTAAAGTGCGTAATCCTCTACGATGGAAAACGGAATTTGTTCGTATCCACCAATGGCTTCATAGGCAAATCTTGAAACCGCCATATTGTTTCCCATTCCCGTCGTGGGAATATTGAAACGACCGCAGAATTCCATAAATTTCAATACGTTTAGCCATTCAATACCTTGGCAGCGGGCAAAAACTGAAACGGGCTTTGTGGTGGTACTTCCTACTACTACACCAACATTATGCCCAAACGCAGAGAGCATAGTTTCTACCCAACCGATTGGCAACGTTATATCTGCATCGGTGAAGAAAAAGTATTCTCCGGTCGCTTCTTTTATTAATTGCACTAATACATTCGTTTTTCCCTTCAATTCCCCCGTTGATTCATGAATCGAAATTAAACTCATATAAGGTTTGTCACGGATAAAAGCTGCGACAGTATTGGCAGTACCATCCGTTGAGTTATCGTCCCCGATTAAGACTTCTAATTGTTCCTTCGGATATGATAAGTTAGCCACCGATATGAGTACATTTTCAATATTTTGTTCTTCATTTCGGGCCGCTATGAGTATGCTTATTCTTTTGTTTTTTGAAGAGGCTGGCATTATAAATTCTTGTAAAAAAATTATTTTCAAGCCAAAAGTACGAACAAAACTGTACAATACGATGTAATGCTTTTACCAACTAACCTACTAATATTGACGTGAATACCTATTTTTGCGGACTATTTTTGCGATTCATTACCTATTTTTACCCCTATATGCGAATTTTATTCCTTTTGTCAATTTTATCTGTTCTTATGTTTTCGGCGTGTACGAAGAAAAACTTAGATACTTCAGTACTATCACCCGATGATAAGGTTCAAGTGCATTTTAGTCTCAGCGAGCAGGGAGAACCGAGGTATGATGTTTATAAAAAAGGTAAGACAATCATCAAAACTTCTAAGTTGGGATTTCAGACAACTACGTTTGATTATACCAAAGGATTTACGATTGAAGACGCCGTTTCCCGAGATTTTTCGGAAGTATGGAAACCCGTGTGGGGGCAGCAACAGGAAGTCAAAAACGAATATCGTGAATTAACGGTAAAATTAAAGAATTCCGAAGGTAAATTGCTCAACATTATATTTCGGGCGTTCAACGATGGCGTTGGTTTTCGCTACGAATTTCCGTCGGTAAAAGAAACTGGAAACGAAGAGTTGATTATTCTGGATGAGATGACTGAGTTCAGACAAACTGCCGACCACACTACGTGGTGGACTCCCGGGTGTTGGGATAATGATGAGTACCCATACACCGAATCAGAGATTAGTAAAATTGACGTAACTTATTTCTTAGGGGAATATCCTTATTCTAACGTTACGAGTATTCCAGAAATACAAGGTGTGAATACCCCCGTAACCATGAAAACTAAGAGTGGTGATTACATTTCTATTCACGAAGCCGCTCTCGTAAATTTTCCTGGAATGTCTCTTTCGGTTGATATAAACAACTTTACGTTCAGGAGTAATCTGGCAGAGAAAGAACTGAAGAGGGGAGTGAAAGCCGAAGTACAACTTCCTTTCAAAACGCCTTGGCGTACCGTTCAAATTGCCGAAAATGCGGGTGATTTAACGCTCTCGTATTTGATTTATAATCTCAATGAACCCAACGTTCTCGAGAATACGGACTGGATAAAGCCAATGAAGTACATGGGGATATGGTGGGAAATGAACGTTGGGAAATCCGATTGGTCAAAAGCCAGTGGAAAGCACGGAGCTACCACCGAAAATGCAAAATACTATATTGACTTTTGTGCCGAGAATAGAATTGAAGGATTACTGATTGAAGGGTGGAATACTGGATGGGAAAATTGGACCGACGACGACCGCGAAGGAATATTTGATTTTAAAACCCCGTATAGCGATTTTGACTTGAAAGGAGTAGTAGAATACGCCCGGGAAAAAGGCGTGGAAATAATTGGTCACCACGAGACCGCCGCCGCCGTTGAAACGTATGAAAGGCACATGGACGCTGCGTACGATTTGTACGAGAAACTCGGCATCAAATCAGTAAAAACTGGTTACGTGGGGAAAATACTAAACTACCGTCATTACGAACAAGAGATGGTAAATCATTACAACAAAACGATGATGGAAACGGCGAAGCATCGTATCATGCTCGATATTCACGAACCAATAAAACAAACGGGTTTGTCACGGACTTATCCGAACCTTATGGGTGGTGAAGGAATGCGGGGACAAGAATTCAACGCCTGGAGCGACGGAAATAAGCCGAGCCACAACGTAATACTACCATTCACGAGAATGCTTGCCGGACCAATGGACTTTACCCCAGGGATATTTGATTTGAAATTAGAAAAGTATAAAAGTAGTGTTACAAAAGTTGCTGGTTTTGATGCCCGTGACGATGCTAAACCTCCGGTTGTCAGCCGAGTTTACAGTACGCTGGCACATCAGCTGGGTTTGTATGTCGTATTTTACAGCCCAATCCAAATGGCGGCTGATTTACCCGAAAATTACGAAGGAAATGCCGCTTTCCAGTTTATCAAAGACGTCGCGGTAGATTGGGAATGGTCAAAGGTAATTGATGCCGAAATTGCTTCACATATTGTAACGGTAAGAAAAGAAAAAGGGGCTGAACGTTGGTTTATTGGCGGTATTACGGGAGATAAGTCAAAGGAGGCGGTACTTTCGTTTGATTTCTTACCAAAGAATAAAACGTTTAAGGCAATACTTTACCGAGACGGTGCCAAAACGGAAATGGTGAAGAATCCAACGGCTTACGAAATCGAAGAGTTTGAAGTGAAGTCAGATACAAAACGTACTATATTAATGAAGCCTGCTGGAGGTTTTGCTATTAGTATTATTGAGTAGAATATAAAGATTTATCCCATCCTTAAAAATCTGTGCCGGTTTTTAAGGATGGGACACTAGCATTAGTGGAAAATGAAAGTTCGTGCGTTTGTAATAGCTCTTACTTTTTTCTTTCGTAATAAGTGACAATACTTGCCTTTGCGAGTGTGTTATTCCACAGATAATAACCCACAATTGCTGGGTTTGTATTTTGGTCTAGTCCCAATTCACTAACCTTCAGGGCATGCACGGTAATTACGTATTGATGTAATCCGTGGTTTTCGGGAGGACAAGGGCCGCCGTAACCCGGAGCTCCGTAATTAGTTAGACTTTGTATTGCCTTTTCAACCATTAGTCCTGACTCAATATTCCCTGCATTCTCGGCTAAAGTATTTACTTCCGCAGGAATATCAAAAACAACCCAATGCCACCACCCGCTTCCGGTTGGAGCGTCTTTGTCGTACATGGTTACCGCAAAGCTTTTTGTGCCTTCTGGTGCGTTCACCCAAGATAATTGAGGAGATTGATTTTTTCCGGTACATCCAAAACCATTGAACTCTTCCAAGGTGGTTGAGCTTCCTCCCAATGTTTTGCTGCTTAGTGAGAAAGTACTTTGACTGTATAAGGTAATACTAAACAACATTAAAATGGTCGAGACGAAAATCGATTTTTGCATAATTTATCTTTGTTAATTAATTGCACAAAGGTGACACTATTTTGATCGTGTGCGGTAGCTTATTACGTTCAAAAAGTATTTATAAATGTTCAGTTTTGAATTTGGTATTGCTTAGGAGTTACGCCAAATCTTTTCTTAAAAGCCTGAATGAAATTAGAGAAATTCTCGTACCCTGCGTCTTCATATACTTCAATCGGACGTTTTCGTTTAGCTCTGATTAACAAAGCAGTACGATTTAATCGTTCGTTGTTAAACCACCTAATAGGTGTTTCGTGATAATGCTTATAAAACTCTCTTTTAAAGGTAGAAATGCTCATATTATTCAAAAAAGCAAGTTCTTGTAAACTCAGTTTATTATGCCTGTTATTCTCTACAATATTAGTTAGCCGGATCATTGAATCATCTATCCGATGTATCATTCTGTTCAGAAACGACGCTCCGTAGTGATGGGTTAAATACAGCATAATTTCCTCGAACTTCGCTTTTAGAATTTTTTCCTGAATCAACGATGGCATCAGCAGAATTTCTTCGAGACTTTCAACAAAGCTGTGAGTGAATTCGTCATAATCGAAAATGTAGTAAGATTTTGGTTCTTCGTTCAATTCAGAAACTAACTTGTTTCTTTCTAAAAAGTCGACCACTAATTCATTGGAGAAAAACAATAAAATACTTTTATACAACCTGTCTGAATCCGATACCTTTTCGGTCATCAAACAGTTTCCCGATTTCATTACCACAAACTTCTGGTTATCAATCAAGACCGTATCATCATCGCCGATAACTTCTTTCGTTCCGGCTCGTAGAAAACTAATGGTATTCTTAGATAAATTTATTTTACTTCGTTCATTGTCGCGTTCATTTTTGTAGGTAAAAACCTGAACGCCATTGGAAGGGCTAATTTTTAAATCTTCTGGTAAAATAGTTATCTCCATCCTTTTTGATTTTAAATGCGATCGGCGGATATGTGCATGAACGGTGAGTTAGTAACGTACGTTTTTTTTGAACTTCTGATAGCCCAACCACTCAATTATGTTTGTTGTTTTTAATGAGTAAAGAAAGTAAATTATCTGACACTATTTATAAAAATGGTAGCGGACTTCGATTTACCGTGAAGGTGTTAGGGCATGGCGTAGGTATCAAAAAAATACCGCAGTAGAATTGGGGTAATTCTACTGCGGTATAAGGTATTGGTTAAGCCCTTCCTTGCATTTAAAGGCCTGTGGTTAAAAAACGACTTTAAAACCGAAACCAGAATCTTGCACAGTTTTACTTAGTACTTTTAAATTGTTCTCATGCAGGTCAACTAATCGTAAATTATTTAACACCCGAATTTCTCTGGGAACCGCTTTGAACCGATTTTTATTGAGGTAAAGCGATTCAAGATTGGTCAGTTGACTGAAACTTCTTGGAAGCCTACGTAAATCATCATTCTCTAAGTGCATGACTCTTAAACTCGGCAAGGATATTAACACAGGAATGCTCTTATTTAGTACGAATTTTTTTTCATCGTTCAGAAATATTTCTTCTAAATTAGTCAGGTTTCTGAAAGACCTTGGGAGTGATTTAAAATCGTTACCGCTCAGGTCAAGTGTTCTCAAATTCCTCAAAAAACTTATTTCTTCCGGGATTTCATTCAGGTGGTCATCTTTTAGACTTAAATATTCCAGATTAGTCAAATTTCGGAAAGATTGCGGGAGCGATACAAAATCATTACCACTCAAATCAAGCACTCTCAAACTCTTCAAAAGACCTATTTCTTCAGGAATCTCACTGAGGTGGTCATTCTTCAAACTTAAATATTCTAATTTAGTGAATTTCGCCCACGCCTCTCCAGGAATGTTAATATTCTGATTGCTTAAATCTAAACGATATACCTTATCGGGATTTTTTAACGCCTCTTCAATTGAATTATATTCTTTTTCAACTTGGAGTGAAGCAACTTTAGTTTGTCCCGCAACTGAGTTGCAAATAACTGACAGAAACAGGAGGCTGATTGTTGACTTGAATAACATATGACTATTTTTATGGATGAATTGCACTGTTAGCAAAGAGGTTAATTAAATTCACCTTTCCTATACCGTCTTCTCTTTTTAATACAGTTCTAATTTACTCTAATGGTGTTAAATTTGCTTGGCATATAACCTGATAAAACCCTCCTCTGGTGGTTCGATATAGGAAGTTCGAATCGCTAAGAGTAGGGTTTTGTAATTATTTGAATCAGAATGGATAGGTGTTAAAAATCAAATAAATCGCTTAAGAAGGATTCGTTTTTCTTCTTCTTAGTTCCGTAGGATTTCTGGTCAGAGTAGTTCTGACTTTGCCGGAAATTATCGTTTGACTTGGAACTACTAACGGCTCGCGAAGAACGCTCGATAATTTTGTCAAGTTCGCCGCGGTCAAGCCAAATGCCGCGACATTCTGGACAATAGTCAATTTCTACACCGTTACGGTCGGTCATTACTAGGTTAATATCACAATTTGGGCACTTCATAACTTTGTCAATTTTAGCGAATGTTCAATACAATAAATTGCTATTGACAGTTTCTACACGGATGATTATTCTGTAGAATATGTACCTGCTCAGTCAATTTTTCGTAATGTAACAAATCACATTTAATAGTAGGATAGGTATATCCTTAGAATTAGCTTAGAGTATTTTTTGGTACTATTAAAGACAAAGCGAGGGTAGGGGAGGGGAGGCCATTTGCACATGGGGAATCGGGTGGAGGCAAGAAACTTGCCCCGACTTATTTAACATTGAGCCTCAGGTGCTACTGATTCAATCCCGCGAGTTTTACGTGAAAAGTAGTGGGTGTAAAATAAGAATGGTAGAAAATAGAATAGTGCCGACGACTTGCGTAAGGTTATAATAATCTTAGGGCAGGTCGTCTGCACCATCACGGATAATTAGCTTCCTTTCGTTTTCTTCAGTTTCTTCTCGGCTTTTTTCTCTTTGGGAGTTTTAACCGCTTCTTTTTTAACACTTTTTTTGGCGTCTTGACCTTTTCCCATGATGTTATTATTGTTAGATGTTTTTAACTTTCTTGTTTTGCCTACGTATTCGTCAATTCTAAAAGGAGTTTCTATTTCAAGAAGTCATATTTAGCTTTCGGTTAATAGTTTGAACGCGAAAATTACGGCAAGTTCCTAAATATACCAAGATCTTTGTAGTGTTGCTGGTTATTATTAACCGAGAATCTAAGAACAGGGCGGCTTACTTAGGAAAAGTAGCGAGCTATAAATCAAGTATGAGAATAGCCACGAATGAGAATATACTGTTTCCCCGTAAGGGTCGAAAGGGTTTTCGTCAAGGGAAAAGTGAAGGAGCTTGCGACAGTTTAAGCGTTAATGCAGAACGTCAAAACTTTACGCAAACTTTCAGAGACTCGATAAATATAGGGAAAGAGCTAACTTTTTGAGTTAGTTCTTTCCCTAATCACGAATAGCAACTTTTGCATCAATAACTTACGCAGGGACGCTTTCTCTTTCTTCGATTTTACTATTTTGTAAATCTATTTCAAATTGATTGGACGTGTTATTCTCTCCGCCTGCTTTTAAGGCTTTATCACCGGTAAAGAATGTCTTATGGTCATCGCCAAGATCTGAACCTGCCATTCGCTGGTGTTTTACACAAGAGACGTTTTTACGAATTTCTTGCCTCTGTACATCCTTTACGTAAGCTAACATACCATCTTTACCAAAATAACCTTCGGTAAGATTATTCATGTGCAATGCTGTGGTGTGATAGGTTGGTAGCGTAATTAAGTGATGAAAAATACCCGCTTCTTTTGCACCGTCCAATTGAAAAGTTCTTATTTTTTCATCTGCACGGTAGCTTAATTCTGAATCGTCATATTTTATATCCATCAAATTATTTAGGTCATAAGCTGTCATATTTTCACCTTCGGTAAGCATTTCATCGTAAGCTTGACTACGGAAATTTAACGTCCAGTTAAAAGATGGCGAGTTGTTGTAAACCAGTTTGGCGGTTGGTATAACCTCTTTGACTCGGTTTACCATGGTAGCAATTTGCTTCACATTCGGGGTTGGCGTTTCGATCCAGAGTAAATCTGCTCCGTTTTGAAGACTGGTAACACAATCTAAAACAACTCGGTCTATGTTAGAGCCATCTTTAAACTTGTACAGTCCATTTGGTAATCTTACGGGACGTACTAACTTACCATCTCTCTTAAGAAGTACATCGTCTTCCATTGCTTCGCCAATAGCGATTTCTTCGGCTTCAACAAAAGCTAAATATTGAGACGCTAAATCCCCTGGTTCTTGGCTGACTGGTAGTTTTTGGGTTAAGCCAGCACCTTCAGAGTCCGTTCTTGCCACGATAATCCCTTCATCTACACCTAATTCTAAAAATGCGTACCTAATGGCATTTAATTTAGCAATAAAATCTTCGTGCGGTACGGTTACTTTTCCGTCTTGGTGTCCGCATTGCTTGGCGTCAGACACTTGGTTCTCAATCTGGATAGCACAAGCACCGGCTTCAATCATTTTTTTAGTTAACAAATAGGTTGCCTCTTCGTTACCGAAACCAGCGTCAATATCCGCAATAATGGGAACGATATGTGTTTCGAAATTATCTATTTGATTCTGCACATCTTCTCCTTTCTCTAGTCTGTTAAATAAGTCATTCAACTCAATAGCATCTGCTTGACGCAAGAAATCATAAATTTCTTTTATCAATGCCGGAACGGCAGTTTTTTCGTGCATTGATTGGTCTGGTAACGGACCAAATTCAGAGCGTAATGCTGCGATCATCCAACCAGAAAGGTAAACGTACTTTTTGTCGGTAGTTTTGTGGTGCTTTTTTACGGCAATCATATTTTGCTGGGCAATAAAACCATGCCAACAACCAAGTGATTGCGTGTAATTTGAAGCATTTGCATCATACTCCGCCATATCTTTTCTCATGATGGCGGCGGTGTATTTAGCGATGTCTAAACCGGTCGCAAAACGATTTTGGGCAACCATTCTGGCGGCACTTTCTGGATTAATCGCATTCCAAGCGTTGCCATACTTTGCTTTAAGGTCTCTTACAGTCTGTAATGCTGAACTGTAGTTGCTTTGTACTGGATTTTTCATAAATTGGTGATTGATTATTGAAGGTTATTGTAAAATTTGATAATTAAGTCTCGCAATCTATTGCAGTAGTTGCGAGATATTTTTTTAGATATATTGATAGGCTGGAAGTGTTAAAAATTCTTCAAATTCTTCTGACAAAACTAATTTGTCGAAAAGTTCAATCGCTAATTTAAACTTGGTGTTTTTGATGGCATCTTCGCCAACTTGGGTGAGAATGTTTTCAACTTCGTTATTAAATAACTCGATGTACAATTCAATCGTGAACTTGCGTCCATCGTCTAATACGACTTCGTTTCTTAACCATTGCCAAACTTGTGTTCTCGATATTTCTGCGGTGGCAGCGTCTTCCATTAAATTGTAAAGTGCTACCGCCCCGTGACCTCTTAGCCACGCTTCGGTGTATAGAATGCCCACATTAATATTCTTTCTGATGCCCGCCTCGGTTACGGTACCTTGCGGTATTTCTACTAAGTCTTGTTCCGTTATGTTCACATCGTCACGGGTAATATGTAATTGGTTTGGCGTTGGCATGTATTTGTTAAATTCCGTCATGGCGACCTCTACTAATGCCGGATGGGCGACCCACGTACCATCGTGACCATTTTTTACTTCACGTTCTTTATCTTTTCTTACTTTCTCTAACGCAGTAGCATTGGCTTTTTTGTCATTTTTAATCGGGATTTGTGCCGCCATTCCGCCGATGGCTAAAATACCCCTTTTGTGACAACGCTGAATCACAAGTTTAGAATAAGCATCCATAAAAGGGGTGGTCATTGTCACTTGATCTCGATCTGGTACCACAAAATTCGGGTGGTTTCTAAACTTTTTGATGTACGAAAAGATATAATCCCACCGCCCACAATTTAAGCCCACAATATGATCTTTAAGCTCGAAAATAATTTCGTCTAATTGAAAACTTGCCGTAATGGTTTCTACCAAAACGGTTGCTTTAAAAGTGCCTTTAGGTACTTTCAAATATGCTTCAGCAAATGTAAAGACTTCGTTCCACCAACGAGCTTCGAGGTAGTGTTCCAGTTTCGGTAGGTAGAAGTAGGGTGCTGTCCCATTTTTTATCAATGTTTGTGTGTTATGGAACACGTACAGACCGAAATCAACTAAGCTGCCAGAGGCTTGTTTATCGCTGATTAAAATATGCCTTTCGTTTAAATGTAAACCTCTTGGCCTGACAAGTAAAACGGCAGTTTCAGGACTTAACTGGTAAGTCTTATTTTTTTTGGTATCTGTTAATGAGATTGTTTTATTGTTGGCGTCAATCAAGTTTTGCTGGCCTTCAATCGTATTTTTCCAAGTAGGGGAGTTACTATCTTCTAAATCCGCCATAAAGGTTTTAGTGCCAGAATTTAGTGCGTTTATAATCATTTTCCTGTCCACCGGCCCCGTGATTTCTACGCGTCTATCTTGTAAGTCATGGGGGATACCCGCAGCTTTCCACTCGCCGGACCTGATATTTTTAGTTTCTGGTGGGAACTCGGGAAATTTTCCTCCATCAAAAATCTTTTGCTGTTGTTTTCTTTTTTCTAATAAAGCCAAACGTGGTGCATTAAATTCTTCGTGAAGTACGGTTAAGAAGTTTACCGCTTCCTCTGTCAGTATCTCGGGATAGTAATTAGTTACTTCACTTGAAAAAGTAATTTTCGGTAATTTTAAAAGTGTGGTTGCCATGCTGTCGTAATTTTGTGCTGTTGTAATTCTCTGTAACAATATTATGACAAAGATTTTTATAAAACAAGCGAACGTTCGCTAAATACATATAATTCGCAAAATAGGCAGGGTTCACAAAAAGTGTTATATTTGCTCTTATGGAAGAAGACTATATAAAACTTATTTTTGGGTTGAAACTAAAGCAAATAAGGACTGACAAGGAATTATCTTTGTTTGGGTTAGCGAAGCTTTCGGGTTTATCCAAATCATATCTAAATGAAATTGAAAACGGAAAAAAATACCCCAAACCCGATAAAATAGCCCTTCTATCCGAAAAGTTAGATGTGCCTTATGATCAAATGGTGTCTTTAAAATTAGATAAGAACTTGGCACCTATTGGAGATTTGTTACAATCTAAGATATTAAAGGAAATCCCGTTAGAGCTCTTCGGAATTAAAGAAGGCACTTTGATAGATATAGTTGCTAATGCCCCGGCAAAGGTAAATGCGTTTATTAGTACCATAATTGAAATAACACAGCACTATAATTTTAGCAGTGAGAGTTTTTATCTTGCTTCTTTGCGTTCGTTTCAAGAGGCTAATAATAATTATTTTGAAGACTTAGAAAATAGTGTATTACAGTTCACGAAAGCGTATCATTTAGACTTAAATGAAAAAATTACGTCTAAAGATTTGGAAGAAATATTAGTGGAAGAATACGGTTATACTATTAAAAAAGATGAGTTAAGTAAATATGAAGCATTGGGGAGTTTGCGTTCTGTTTTTGTGCCAAAAACCAAGACGTTATTGCTGACTAACGAGGTAGATGAAGCACAACGCACTTTTATTTACGCAAAGGAACTTGCCTATAACTTTCTAGAAATAAAAGAACGCTTATTCACTTTTCCTTGGATAAAGTTTAACACGTTTGATCAGGTCTTAAATAACTTTTATGCCTCCTACTTTGCGGGTGCTTTACTTATTTCGAACGCTAAAATCGTTGAATACTTAACGGCGATTTTTGAAAAGGATACGCTCGACACGGAATTATTTATTAAAGCTATTGAGGCTTTTAACGTCTCGCCGGAATCATTTTATCAGCGATTGACCAATATCTTACCAAAAGCATTTAATATTCAAAACTTGTTTTTTCTGAGATTTACCCACAAAGCGGAAAGCAATATATTTCACCTTAAAAAAGAATTGCACCTGTCTCATCAACATTCGCCACATGCAAACGAAGCCAACGAGCATTATTGCCGGCGTTGGGTGTCTTTAAATGTGCTGAAAGATATAAGCAAGAATAAAAAGGAACACGAATTCGATATCCAGATTTCAAACTACGAAGAAGATGGGACAAAGTACCTTGTATTATCCTCGGCAACTAAGGATCCGTTTAAAGAGAATCACTACCGAAGTATAAGTGTTGGTTTGTTAATCAATAGGCAATTGCAGCGAAAGCTTAGTTTTTTAGCCGATTCTAAAATTATCACTCAAAATGTGGGCGTAACCTGCGAACGTTGCATTATCAAAGACTGTCAGGTTAGGCAAGCACCGGCATTAATTTTAGAGAAAGAAGCTAAAAATAGAAAGATAGAATTAATTGTGGAAGAACTAAATGCCATGTTTCAGTCTTAAAAATGTTTCAATGGTAAAGCTGTACACGATAGCTTCAGAGCGTTTAAGGAGTATGATTCGTTAACAGAAGTCTTCCCATATTTAAGGTTTGACCGGTCTTTATTTGCCAATTCGTTCGGTTTCTGTCATATTTATTACTCCGATGCCATCAATAAGCCAGTGGTTACCTTTGAGCTTCATTTTTATTTGCAGTTCCCAGTCCGACCAATCAATTGCCTTCACGGTCACAAACCCAAGTTGTTCTTTCGATTTGACTAATTCAAATCCTTTATATGGGTAATCTTGAGCGTTAAAAATGGGGTCAAAGCCGAGTCCCAGTTCTGGATTTTATCTTTCCGCTTCTGTAAGCATTCTTTTGAGTTCTGTCTTGAAATTTTCCGTAATATTTGATTGTTCGGAAACCCATTCTTGGAGTCCTTTGTCCGTATTATCGCTGTTGCAAAAAGTACGTAATTATTGATGAAAGCCAATGCAGTTTCTTCCGCTTGGCTTTGATCTTTAGTTTGTGCAATAGTAACTTCTCCTCCTTGCGAAACGGGTGTTTCACAAGAAACAAAAGTTAGTAAAAGGAGTAGTTGTAACGTTCTCAATGTCGTTCGTTTTAGTTGCGGATAACGGGCTATACTATTTATTATGCTGATGTTGCTATTCGACCGAGTAGAAATCGGTTTACACTGCTACGAATAGAGCTGCCGATGCGGGTACAACCTTCGCAGAGTAGATATTCTGTTCAAAAACTCTTTCGTTATGATTATACCAGGCTACCTCGCTTGATTTAGCACTAAAAAAGTCACAATCAATAAATTTAGCACCACTTAATAGACTTTCACTCAAGTTGGCTTCGTAAAGCCAACCCTCTCAAATTTACAGCATTCAAATTTGCAGTAGTTGAAGTCACAATTTCAAAAACTCACGTTTCCCTTTATCCTACTTTTCTAATGGGTCGCCAATGTATGTTGGAGTTAGATTTGTCATTTCTTAAATGTACCATATCTCTATTATAAAAGTAAGTTAAACGACTAACCTAAACTGCGTGTATATCATACTACAATCGCTTTGCTATGTTGTAATCGGCCGCTTTGGTGACAAAATATACCGGATTTAAAATCATGAAAAAACATGTCTTGTATGAACATAGACAGGGAAAATTCTTGCTACACTTTCTAAACCCCTCACTTCATTTCCACCAGCGTCACACCTTGTCCGCCGCGGTCGGCGTGTTCGTCGGTGACGGAACTGATTTGTTTATAGCTTTTTAGGTGGTTACGGATAATGGTGCGAAGGATACCGTCACCTTTTCCGTGAATAATGCGGAGGGAGTTGTAGCCGAGCAACAGGGCATCATCCATCAAGTTGTCTACTTCTGTGATGGCTTCGTTGCTGCGTTTGCCCCGCACATCGAGGTTAAAACTGAAATTCGACATCTTTTCAGACATATCCATCCCGCCCGCTTTCTTAGCAATCGGCTGTTTGGTGGCTTCTTTATAAACGGCTTTGGTAACTTTTTCCAAACGGTTGAGTTTTACCTTGGTGTTTAATTGCCCAATTGCCACTTCTACGTCTTTATTTTTGATGCTTAATACTTCTCCAATGGCAGTTTGTCCTTTAATTTGTACGTAAGAGCCAACCCCAATTTCACCTTCAGATTTTTGCCATTCGTCGGTAGGTTTCTTTATGGGTTTCGGATCATCGGCAGGCATTATTGTCAACTCCTTTTGCTCAAACTTCTTGAGCGTTTCGCGGGCGGCAAGAGTTTCCACTTTCTCGGCTTTGCTTTCTTTTATTTTACGAATCGTGTTCTCGATTTCTTTATTCGCATTTTTAACTAGAGACTTTGCCTGATTCTTTGCTTCGAGAATGATTTTTTTCTGCTCGATATCAATGAATGCTTTTAGGCGGTTGTATTGATCAATCTGCTCTTCCAGTTTTTTATTTCGGGTGAAAAGGTCGCGGTTACGATCTGAGAACACTTTTTTCTCAATTTCGAGTTCTTTGATAAGTTTCTCAAAATCGATTTGTTGCGTCCCTACTTTGTCTTCGGCACGGTCAATTACTCCTTTGGGTAAACCAATTTTCTCCGCTACTTCCAACGCAAACGAACTACCCGGTTTCCCAATTTCGAGTTCGTAAAGTGGAGCGAGTTTTTCGGCGTCAAATTTCATTGCCCCGTTTAGTAATCCGTCATTTTTATTGGCGAAGATTTTGAGGTTGGTATAGTGCGTATTAATGACGCCCAACGCTTTTGACTTTACCAAGTCTTCGAGAATTGATTCGGCAATAGAACCGCCCAAATTTGGCTCCGTTCCTGACCCAAATTCGTCAATTAAAAACAACGTTTGCTTATTGGCGTAAAGCAAAAAGTGCTTCATGTTTGTCAGGTGAGAACTGTACGTACTCAAATCGTTTTCGATGCTTTGTTCGTCACCGATATCGATAAAGATATTCTTAAAAATACCTACTTTAGAATCGGGCATCATTGGGACTAAAAGTCCGCATTGCAACATATACTGTAACAAACCGAGCGTTTTCAACAAGACGGACTTTCCTCCGGCGTTGGGTCCTGATACGATTAAAATACGTTCTTCGGGGTCAAGTTTAATATTCAGCGGAACGATTGATTTTCCAACTTTTTTGTGCGAAAGGTACAGTAATGGGTGGTACGCCCTCGACCACTCGACCACTCTTCCTTCGACTAATAACGGGGAAACGGCATCAATTTCCATCGCAAACTTTGCCTTCGCCCGAATGAAATCCATCAATCCCAGAAACTGGTAAGCGGGTTTTAATTCGTTTAATCTCGGACGGAGAATGTTCGTTAGGTTTTCAAGAATTTTAATAACTTCCCTTCGTTCTCTAATCTCTAAATCCCGGATTTCGTTATTGGCTTCTAATACTTCAGCGGGTTCAACAAACGCCATCTGTCCCGTTGAAGATTCATCGTGAACAAAACCTTTTAACTTGCGTTTGTGTTCGGCTAAAAGCGGGATTACCAATCGACCGTCCCGAACGGTGAGCGTCATACTTTCGCCAACCCAACCGCTGTTTTTTGCGGTTCGGTAGATACGTTCTAAAGTTCGACGAATGGCGTTTTGCTCCGAAGTGATTTGTTTTCTGAGCTTCAGTAACTCGGGCGAAGCGTTATCACGTACTTGTCCGCGTTCATCAATTACCCGATCAATTTGTTGAATCAATGCACTCCACGAACCGTCGTACGGAATTGCCATTTCTAACAACTGGCGAAGCTGCGTGTAGAGAGTCACTTCTTTATTCTTGAAGAAGTGAATGATTTGCTGAATAGTGGTCAGCGATAATTTTATGTCGAAAAACTGTTCGGTATCAAGAAATGTCCCTTCAATGGAAGCTCGCTTGAGAGCTTGACTTACGTCCAGGTAATTTTGACTTGGGAAACCGCTTTCGATCATCAGAATCATTCGAAATTCGTTGGTCTGTTCCACCATTTTCTTCACGTTATCGTAACGATCTGAGAATCGGATTTTATCCACAAAAGAACGTCCGAGCGAACTATTACAAGCTTCTGATAGGGCTTCGCGTATTTTATCGAAGCCAATTTTACTTTCTATATGATTAGGGTAGAGCAATGCTTTATAATGTATAATTGAGAATGAATAACTATGAATTAATTAGGGCAAGTATTGAAAATGCAAAAAGCTGTTCCAATTCTTATTTTAGCAGAAACTAAACACGGTTAGAGACTCGATAGTTTCGGACGATATATGGTAATGGAGGTCCTTCTCCTTTAAGGAGAAGGGTTGGGATGAGGTAAATAGTACATATAAGTCATATTTTAACCCCTCCCTTGTCCCCTCTCCTTAAAGGCGAGGGATGATTTAATTTATCAGAACCAATCAACTATTTCCTTTGAGAAGGATATACAAACTCAAATTTCTCCCCGTCAAAAAGCCCTTTATCAGATAGTTTTAACTTGGGGATGACCAGTAAACCCATGAACGATAAGCTCATAAACGGGGCGGAGAGCGTGCAGCCGAGTTGTTCTTTGGCAAATTTATCAATATCAGTGTAGTCTTTTGCCACTTTGTAGCCGTCTTCGTTGCTCATTAATCCGGCAATCGGAAGTGGTAAAATACCTCTTAACTCGCTGCTGACTGCCGAAACGCCTCCTTTGTTTTCGATAATGAGGTTCACGGCTTCTACGATGTCTTCGTCTGAAACGCCGACGGCAATAATATTGTGTGAATCGTGGGCAACGGAAGAAGCAATCGCTCCTTCTTTCATTCCGAAATCGTGAATGAACGCCACGGCGGGCGGAGTATCTGAATAACGATTCACAACCACTATCTTTAGAACATCTCGTTCAATATCAGAAACAACTTTGCCGTTTCTAACCAAGGAAGAAAAGTTAACTCGATTGGTGATTAACTGTTCGTCGATTACCTGAATGACGGGTAAAGTAGGAGTTTCTAAAACTTCGATTTGCTCGATTGAAATTGGACTACAACTGAAATTATTCACGATTTCACTCGTTAGGTTTTCGATTTTTGAAACCCCATTTTCGGCAACGCACTCCCCGTCAATATAAGTTTGAAGAACGGTAAAATCAGTCAAATTATCAATGATTACAAAATCGGCGGGTTCACCTTCCCGTAAAAGTCCGACGTTTAAGCGATAGTGTAAAACCGGATTCAAACTCGCCATTCGTAACGCATCAAACATATCAACTCCCGCCGCAATGGCTCGCTTGACTAAGGTGTTTATATGCCCTATTTCGAGTGAATCAGGGTGTTTATCGTCGGAGCAAAACATCATTTTATCCGCAAATTCTTTTGCTAATGGAATTAACGCTTCGAAGTTTTTTGCCGCACTGCCTTCCCGAATAATGATTTTCATGCCGAGTTGTAGTTTCTCCAAAGCTTCGTCGTAGGTAAAGCATTCGTGGTCGGTGGAGATTCCTGCGTCGATGTATTTTTTTGCATCTTCGCCCCGTAAACCGGGAGCGTGTCCGTCAATGGGTTTGTTGAATGCTTTGGCAATGGTTAACTTTTCCGCAACAATTGGGTCGTCAAAAAGTACACCGGGGAAATTCATCATTTCGGCGAGGTAGCCCACTTCTTTCATTGTCAGTAATTCCTTGATGTCAGCGGCGGTAATTTCCGCTCCGGCGGTTTCAAACGTGGTGGCGGGAACGCACGATGGTGCACCAAAGCAAAACTTAAACGGAATTCGTTTTCCGTCTTCAATCATGTATTTTACGCCGTCAATTCCTAACACATTGGCAATTTCGTGCGGATCAGAAACCGTACCGACCGTGCCGTGAACTACCGCCATGCGGGCAAACTGAGCGGGCGTAAGCATCGAACTTTCGATGTGAATGTGAGCGTCAATAAAAGGCGGGATGAAATATTTTTCACCTGGTTTTTCGTCTCCCAGAAAATCAACGTGTTGAATTCTGCCGTTTGCAACCTTAATCGTTGCGTAGCTAATGCTGTCGTCGAATATGTTTACGTAGTTAGCGGAGAGTTGTTTCATATATAATGTAAGTTTTTTGATCTCAGTTTTGGGTCTTGGTAATTATTGGGATAGTTCAGGTTCGCGAAACCTCTATTCTTGAATTCTTAAACATTATTTATTGGTAATTGTCTCGATAACTATCGGGATGGTTATCCTCCTTCTCCCCACGCACTCAAAACCAGTTTCCTGCCGCCGCCGTTGTTGCGGTGTTCGCAGAGGTAAATGCCCTGCCACATGCCGAGGTTTAGTTTGCCGTTTGAAATTGGTATCATCACTGAAGCTCCCAAAAGGGAGGCTTTGATATGGGCGGGCATATCGTCTGAGCCTTCGTAATCGTGTTTATAGTACGGAGCACCTTCAGGTACGTATTTATTGAAATGACTTTCAAAATCCTGCCTGACGGTTGGGTCGGCGTTTTCGTTGATTGTTAATGAAGCCGAAGTGTGTTGAATAAATACTTGCAGTATTCCTCGCTCAAACCTTTGAATATTAGTAAAGTAATGTAAAATTTCAGAGGTAATGAGGTGAAAACCACGAGGGTAGGGGCGGAGTCTAATCTCGGTTTGATGAAACATGTTTGTTCTTCAGGGCGTTGAATTATAGCTTTGTTTTTCAAAAATAGCAATCTACACATGACTATCCGCATACTCGCTTTACTTTTAATAGTATCTCTTACAAATTTTGCCCAGAACAAACCTGAAAGGCACTTCAAGAACTTGCGTCAGCTTACTTTTGGCGGCGATAATGCGGAAGCATATTTCAGCCCAAACGGCAAGATGATTGCCTACCAATCGAATAACCCGAAATGGAATCTTTCCTGCGATCAGATATTCATGATGAATTTGAAGCAAGGGTTGAAAAGTCCTGATGAGCGTCCACCACTTGTCAGTACTGGAAAAGGCAGAACAACGTGTAGTTATTTCATGCCCGATAATAAGCATATTCTTTTCGGCAGTACCCACGAAGGTGGGGAGGAATGTCCGCCCGCCCCCGAATCTGGCGGAAAGTACCTCTGGGCAATCTATGATTCGTTCGATATTTACGTTTCTGACTTGGAGGGAAATATTGTGAAGAAGTTAACTGATCAACCTGGCTACGACGCTGAAGCGGTAGTTTCGCCCCAAGGCGATAAAATTGTATTTACCTCCACCCGAAATGGTGATTTAGATTTATACACGATGGATATTGATGGTTCAAACGTGAAGCAAGTAACGTTCGGACTAGGCTACGACGGTGGAGCGTTTTTCTCTCCCGACGGTAAGCAGTTAGTTTTCCGCTCGTCAAGACCACAAACCGAAGAAGAAATCAAAGAATACAAAGATTACCTATCTCAGGGATTAGTTGCTCCAACAAACATGGAGATTTATACGTGTGATATTGACGGTACTAATTTGAAGAAAATTACGAACCTTGGAAAGGCAAACTGGGCACCTTACTTTCACCCGTCGGGAAAGAGAATAATATTTTCGTCGAATCATCATTCTGACCGTGGATACGATTTTCAATTGTACATGATAAACACAGACGGAACAGGTTTGACACGTATTACCGAAAATAGTTACTTTAATGCTTTTCCGATGTTCTCTCCTGATGGTAAGCGTCTGATATTTAGCTCGAACCGTGATAACGGTGGCACACGAGATACAAATTTATTTATCGCTGATTGGGTAGATTGAGCATTTGAATTCTCAAAGACGAATGGTTTGACGGTGAATTGATTTTTTTTAAAAAATGAACAGGTAGCAATTACCTATTGTACAAGTCTCAAACGATCTGCTCTGCTCAAGAGGTTTGAATAAAGTAGGAAACCTCCCCGCAGAATCCGATGTTAATCTTACAGAGATGCAAATGCGTCGACTTGATATTGCTTTTTTTCAAACGAACAATACGAATTTGGACGGAAAAGAGTAGATATTATTCCTAAATTTGTGGTGGAAGTTATTCCTAAAATGACAACGTTTACAAACTCGAAAACAAGGTTACGGAGTATTATAAAGCGTGCGTCAAGGTAGTTTGAATATTCTCCTACGATGCGTGTACACCTCTTGCAAGATGGTTTATACCTGTCTTGACAACGATTTATTTGGTAAGCCCAGTACCTTCTGACGTTGAATTGACGGTTAATGAGCTGCTCAAGTAAGGTACAGAATTAATGAAAGTTCCACATTTCACATACAGACTAATTGAAAGGGAAATTCTTTGAAACAATAAAATTAATGGATGGGAAACTCTTCTTGTTGTCCTACCACGAGAAACGAATGCGGGCAACACGTTCGTTTTTCTACGGAATCAACGACGTGATTTATTTATCCGAAATTATCGAAGTGCCGGAAAATCTGCAAAAAGGATTATTTCGGTGTCGGGTAAGTTATGATAAAATAATCCGCAATGTTGAATTCTTCGCCTACGAAATAAAAGAAAACGAAAAAATCCTGCTGCTCGAAATCGGAAAAAACTACGATTATTCGTTTAAGTTCGAAGATCGGGTATTCTTCAAAAATGCGTTACAAGAAAATCCTGATGTAGACGATGTATTGTTCCTCAGCAACGGTTACGTCACGGATTGCACGTACACCAATATTGTATTATACGACGGTAACCGCTGGGTCACGCCCGATACGCAACTGCTTACAGGTGTAAAGCGGCAATACTGCATTGATAATGATGTGATTGCAGTAAGAAAGGTGAAAATGCAGCATTTGGTGGATTACCAGAAAATAGCACTCATAAATTCCATGCGGGATTTCGAACTTGTGTACGACTTTGAGCTTCATGATGATAAGTTGTATCTGAAAAAAGATAAAGCACATGAATGGCATTTTTGATTTTGTCAATGAATTATTAAACGCCTCGCTTGATTTTCAGAGTCAACTTCTTTTTAGCGTTTCAAAAAAACGGTTCGGAAAATATCAAACCATCGCTATTTGCGGACAAATATGGTAGTGCGATTTTACTAAGAAAACATTTAGACTTTTTTATTGACCTGACGATAACGCAAAAACGCCTTTCCCAAAATGGAAAAGGCGTTTTTCTTTTACTGTAAAGTTTAAACTGAATTCTTGATTTAGAAAGAGAAGTTTAAACGAGCGAAGACATAACGACCGTTCGTACCAAATTGCTGCGAACGACGTGAGTATAAGAATCTACCTGAGCTCTGGTTGGCAGGAATTGCCAAGTCAGGATACACATCAAACAAGTTGTTTGCACCAATGGTGAAGTTTGTCCCTTTAGCAATGTCGTAACCAACTGATAAGTCAGAAACTACTTTCGCCGCAAATTCTTGCTGATTATCTACGTTGTTAGTTGCTTCGTTAACCGCTCCGAAATACACGTTACGGAAGAAAATATTAAACTTATTAACGCGGTAGTTAAGCGTTAGGTTAACCTTCTGTCTTGGCACCGCTGCTTCTAAGAAGATACGGCTTGTTTCGTCAAAGTAGGTACCTTCTTTTCCGGCAAGTTGCGGCGAAGTTTTAATCGGTCCTTCAAGCTTAGTCTGAGCAAACGTTGCGGCTAAGTCAGCACGTAGTGAGCCTTTTCCGAACGTAGTTTGATAAGACGTTACAATGTCAACACCCTGAGTGCGTGAATCAATAGCATTTACGAAGAAGTTTGCTCTGTTTGCGTTGGCAGCAGCTAATAAGCGACCAATTTCACGATCTTGCTCAGTTGAGGTTCCACCTTGAAAGTTACCTGTTAAAACCACTCGGTCAGTGATATAGATATTGTAATAATCAACGGTCAACTTTAGTTTATTGTTAATATTACTTGTAAAACCTATTGAGTAGTTAGTAGAAGTTTCTTGCTTCAATTCAGGAATGCCTAATAGTTTTGCAACTCGGCTATCATTAGAAAATGTTCCTATTTCAAACGGGGTACCATCTACGAAAAGTGTAGAAGTAGAGTTGTAATTCTGCTGGTGCAATGATGGGGCACGGAAACCTGTACTTACCGCTCCACGAATCGCAAACGAGTCTAAAACTTTGTAGCGAGATGATACTTTCCAGTTGGTAGTTGATCCGAAGTCAGAATAATTTTCGTGACGAAGTGCCGCTCCAATTAACCATTTCTCAGTTGCGTCTAATTCTAAATCAACGTAAGCACCGATGTTGTTACGTCTTGCGTCTACTTCGTTTGCTGGAGAAAAGCCAGGGAAAACCTGTGCACCACCTGGACGAGACGAACCGTTTGGTCCGAATACCGTGCTGATAGGTCCTTTGTTGTCACGCAATAAAATGGGTGTTCCGTCTGGATTCGTTCCAATACGCGTTGCTAAACCATAGTTTGTGTAAGAAGCTTCTTCTCCGGCTCCGATGGTATAATTCTCATAGCGGAATTCAAGTCCCCCTGCGATGTTCAATCCCTTGGCAACGTCTACTTTACGACTCAAGTCAAAGTTTGTAGTGTTCTGAGCGAACGCAAATCCACCTGAGTTAAAGCTCGTTGGAGAAGATGCCTCTAACGAAGCATTCAATGTATTTGTAATCAAATAGTTGAATGAGTTCATACCAAATGTATTACTGAAGTCAACGTTCCATCCGGCTGCTTTACCGCGAATACCGACTGCTAACGACTGGTCATTTATGCGGGAGTTGATTTCTGGTAAAAATCCGTTTGGATAAATCGATGTAACTGTTCTTTCCTGAAAAGGAAGACGGTAAAAACCAGCAGCATTACCACCACGGGCAGATAAACCACCAAAGGCGTAAAACTCCGTGTTCTTATTCATTGGAAGTGACATGTTCGCCATGAAAGCACCACCACGAATGGCTGACTGACCTACTCTCATGTTGACATCAGAGCGTGTTAATCCACGACGGGTTAACTCACTTTCAGTAATATCATCCGATGGAGAACCAGTGTAGTTTGGATTGTTAAATCCGGAAAAGATTTGTCCTCCGTAAGACTTCATGCGATTCGTGTAACCACGGTCGTCGAAAGAACCAGTCATGTTTACATAACCACCCTTATCACCTAACGGAATACCGTAGTTTAAGGCCAATTGAATTGACTTTCCGTCCATGCTGTCTTCTGCATTTGGAGCAAGATTATCTGAGTTAGTCATGTTTCCACCAGCTGTTAAACTTCCAGTAATAGTACCAGTAGATTTTTTCAACACGATGTTAATCACACCCGCGATTGCATCCGAACCGTACTGAGCAGCTGCTCCGTCACGTAAGATTTCAATACGCTCAATTGCCGCTGCTGGAATAGTGTTTAAGTCAGTTCCAACCGAACCACGACCAAACGTACCGTTTACGTTTACTAATGAAGAAGTATGACGACGCTTACCGTTTATCAGAACCAATACTTGGTCAGGACCTAAGCCACGAAGCGAAGCAGGATCAATATGGTCAGTTCCGTCAGAGATTGTCTGAGTATTTGACGAGAATGAAGGAGCAACGTAGTTTAATATTTGCGTCAGGTTAACCTGTGCACCACTTTCTATAAGTGTTTTCATGTCAATAACGTCCACCGGAACTGGTGAGTCAAGGCGGGTGCGACCGCCACTTCTTGTGCCTGTAACGATGATTTCAGAAAGAGCATTTGCTGACTCTACTAAAACAACGTTAATAAAGGTGCTTCCGCTAACGTCAACTTCTTTTGACTCAAAACCAATAAAAGAGAAAACTAAGGTTTCGTCTCCTTGTAAATCAAGTGAAAACGTACCGTCAACTCCCGTTTGTGTTCCTCTTGAAGTATTTTTTATGGTTACACTCACACCGGGCATTTCTTCGCCGTTAGCGTCTACTACTTTTCCACGAACAGGTGGAAGGATTGCAGGAAGTGTATAGTTGATGTTACGATTTGCCAAGCTGATACTTTTCTTATCAGAAAGTAGAATCTTGTTACCGTGTGTACGAAAAGTTACGTCTTCGGGTGCAAGTATTTTTTTTAATACTTCGCCCAATTTTTCGTTGGCAGTATTAATACTGACGCGACGGTCAATATCAATTACGTCTGAGCTATAAATAAAGTGAACGTCTGCCTGATTTTCAAGCTGCGATAACACACTGCTCAATTTGGTCTTGTTAAATGCTACACTTACGTCTTTATCCAACACTGTTTCTGCCTGAGCATGGCTCGAAATCAAAGCAGAAAGAAAGAGCATAATTGCAAACGGCATCATTTTGATGCTTGGGATTTTACTTAGTCGAATTTGTTTCATAATAGATAATCAAGGTATGGTTTATAATTTATTATACTTAAAGTTCTTAGCAACCTTTTCCGGTAATCAGAATGCTCGTACCCTGGACCTGATAGTTAGTGTTCAGAATAAGGCTGATTATATCTAAGGTATCGTACAGAGATTCTCCGCTTAGGTCCCCGGTAATTCTACACGTTCCAGTGGTGTTTTTTTCGAGTAAAATATTAATTCCGTAAATTTCTTCTAGTTCTTCTTTCACATCTGCCAGCGTGATATTGTTATATTTCATCGAATAGGCAGCACGGCTTTTTCTTGGTAACGGTTTGGGCTTTTCTACTAAACCCACCACAAAGTGTTTTTGGTTGCCATGGAACGTTACTTTCTGATTAGCAGTCAGTAACACGCCATTATTTTTTTTATCGGTTGATTTCTTATCATAAACTGAAACTAATCCGCTTGTAACTTCAACTTGTACCTGCTCCCCTTTATTTTCCCTAATAGTGAAGCTCGTGCCTAATACTCGGGTAATTGTATTGGCGGCTTCTACAAAAAACGGGCGGGTAGTATCTTTGGTGATTTCAAAGAAAGCTTCACCCGTAAGTTTTACTTCACGTTTTCCGCTTTCAAAACTTCGCAGGTAAGTTATAGAAGCATCTTTTCTTAATGTAATTATTGAGTTGTCTGATAAAAAAATCCTTTTTTGCGTTTCGTTATTATTTACAATGGTGATAAGACCATTCTCAATTTGCTGAGAAACAACAGGCGAAATACGATCGGTGAAGTACCACGTATTGAAGCTTAGCAACATTATTACTGACACCGCTGCTGCCAGCACATTCCGACGAGACAATTGTTTGCCAATAGTATATTGATTAGTTCGGAGTGATATTTTTTTCCAGATACGCTCCTTTATTGCTGTCCATTCCTTAGTACTTGTTGGTATTTGGGAGCTATCTCCTACTAAAGCGTACCATTGCTCTACTAACTTTACCTCTTCTTCGGTTGCTGTTCCGGTGAGGTATTTTTCAATTAGATAGTCAAATGACTGCTTACTCATTTATAGCTTTTCTGGTTTATTAATATTGGCTTTCACACTAATAGTCGAAATAAAAGAGGGTATCCCTAAAAGAAAGTAATATTTTATTTCAAGTAACCTTCTAAATCTAATTTAAGCTGTTTCAAAGCCTTCGTGATATGGTACTCCACAGCCTTGGGAGTAAGGTTCATCGATTGGGCAATTTCTTTCTGAGATTTTGTCTGATTTCGGCTGAGTTCGTAAATTTCTTGTGTCTTACTTGGGAGTTTTTGAAGCGATAGCTCAACTTGCGTAGTAAAGTCTTCAACCGTCAGATAGTCAATAATTTCGGTTGATATAGAAATAGATTCTATATCGATTTTAGTACGTTCTTTTACTTTCTGTCTGAGTCGGTCAATTAACTTCATTTTAACTGCTGTAATCAAATATGCCTCCAGATTTTTTACCTCGAGCTCACTTCTGCGATTCCAGATACTGATAAAAATATCCTGAATTATCTCTTCGGCATCCTCCCGGTCGTTTGTCTTGTAAATTGCTAGCGTCAGCAATTTTTGCCAGTACTTGTTATATATAGTCTTAAAGGCGGCGTGGTTATCGTCGGCAGTTAACCGCAGTAATTCGCAGTCAGTAAGTTGTTTGTACCTTATTTTTTTGAAAATAGACGCCATTTTCTAAGTTAGAAATAAATACTAATTTACTCTAAATATTAAATTAAAAGGAAAGCAGTTTCGTTTTCTGGAAAACGTTTCTAACTTTGTGCTATCGATCGCAAAGGCAATTCTGCCTTTCATAAGATTGATTTATAAAGACGGGGGGAGAGAATAGGCTCTTTGAACCCCGGGCAACCTACCCCCACACGGGTGTGGTGCCAATACCTACCTAAACTGCCACAGCGGCAATTAGGATTTATAAACCAATCGAAATATCATTCTTTTTCATTGGTTTTTGATTTTGTTGAATAAACGGAACGGGCAATTTATGCCTTTTCTTGACTATTCACAGGTTTTTTATTTAAAAGCAAACGTAACTAATTTACTTAAATCACGCTAATTACTGTATTATGTCAACTCATCGTTTAGAAACATTACAACTCCACGCCGGACAAGAAATTGATCCTGTAACTCAATCACGGGCAGTACCTATCTATCAAACAACTGCTTACCAGTTTAAAAGTTCTGAACACGGAGCGAATCTATTTGCTCTGAAAGAGTTTGGGAATATCTATACCCGAATCATGAACCCCACGAATGATGTATTCGAGAAGCGGGTAGCGGCATTGGAAGGTGGCGTAGCTGCATTGGCGGTTTCGTCGGGTCATGCGGCACAATTTGTGGCGATTAACAACGTAACAACCGTGGGCGATAACTTCGTGACGAGTTCGTATTTATACGGTGGTTCGCACAATCAGTTCAAACACTCATTTAAAAATATCGGCGTAGAAGCTCGTTTTGGAAACGGCAACGACCTTGATAGTTTTGAGGCGTTAATTGATGATAAAACAAAACTTATCTACGTAGAAACTATTGGAAACCCTGGTCTGCACACGCCAGATTTTGAAGGCTTGTCGGCTCTTGCCGCAAAGTACGATCTCCCAATATTCGTAGACAATACTTTTGGAGCGGGCGGAGCCATTTGTCAACCAATTAAGCACGGTGCTCACGTAATCGTAGAATCTGCTACGAAGTGGATTGGTGGTCACGGAACAACAATGGGTGGCGTAATCGTGGATTCTGGTAAATTTAATTGGGGGAACGGAAAATACCCGCAATTCACCGAGCCATGTGTAAGTTACAACGGCATAGTTTTCAACGATGTCTTTGGAACGGAAGGACCGTTCGGAAATATTCAATTCATCATTCGGGCGAGGGTAGAAGGTTTGCGGGACTGGGGTCCAACTCAATCTCCGTTCAACTCATTTTTATTGATTCAAGGCCTCGAAACGCTTTCGTTACGGGTTGAAAGAACTTGTGAAAACGCGATGGCTTTAGCAAAATGGCTCGAATCGCACGATGCGATTGAATCAGTAAGTTATCCTGGTCTTGAAAACCATCCAACGCATGAATTGTCTAAAAAATACCTCGAACGTGGATTTGGCGGAGTACTTTCGTTTAAAATGAAAGGCGATCGTGAAAAAGCGGAAAAATTTGTAAACAGTCTGGAATTAATTTCACACTTAGCGAACGTAGGTGATTCTAAGACCTTGATTATTCATCCAGCATCTACTACGCATTCGCAGTTATCTGTAACTGAGCAGATTTCGGCGGGAGTTGATCCAAACTTACTTCGTGTCTCAGTTGGAATTGAGCATATTGAAGATATAAAAGCGGATATTTTGCAAGCATTAGCCAAGTGATTTTCTGAGAGAACGAGAAGAAATAGCTCGTTCTCTCATATTTTAAACGTTACTTAATTTAGAAACCTTCGATTTTCGGAGTTTTCAAGTCTTTTGATTGTTAATCTATGTTGCAAAATTATACATTCAAGTATGAGTTTCCTTTTCAACTGGAAAAAGGAGAGTGGCTTCCCGAATTTCAACTTGCTTATACTACGTACGGTACCCTGAACGAAGCAAAGGATAATGTAGTTTGGGTGTGTCACGCTTTTACAGGGAATGCCAATCCGTCAGACTGGTGGAGTGGGATGGTTGGTGAACGCAGGTTATTCAACCCTGATGAGCATTTCGTGATTTGTGTAAATATTATTGGATCGCATTACGGTTCTTCCAACCCACTTTCCGTGAATCCGTTAACGGGTGATTCGTATTACCACGATTTTCCATTTGTTACAATCCGGGATGTTGTGAAAACGCTAAGTATTCTCTGTGAGCATTTAGAAATCTCCAGAATAAACTATCTTTTGGGAGGCTCCTTGGGTGGTCAACAAGCCGTAGAATGGGCGATTCAACAACCTGACTTAATCAAAAATTTAATTCTTTTTTCGACAAACGCAGTGCATTCCCCGTGGGGAATCGCCTTCAACGAGTCGCAGCGGATGGCAATTGCCAATGACCCGACTTGGGTGGAACGCCAACCGGACGCTGGAGTGGAAGGGATGAAAGTGGCTCGCTCTATTGCTCTTTTATCTTATCGCAATTACGAAACGTATAATCGTACCCAACAGCGGGACGACGGTCAATTTGATTTCTTCCGAGCGAATACGTACCAAAATTACCAAGGTGAAAAAATTAGGAAACGTTTTAACGCCTTCTCGTATTGGGCTTTGAGTAAAATGTTTGATTCGCACGATGTGGGACGTGGACGGGAAAGTGTAGAAGCGGCGTTAAATCGGATAGTAGCGAAGACTTTAGTAATTGGAATAACCACTGATTTACTTTTTCCACCCGAAGAGCAACTTGTTTTGGCAGAACTTATTCCGAACGCCAGCTACGAAGAAATTGACTCCACGTACGGACACGATGGTTTTTTGATTGAATTCGAGAAAATGACTAACGCCATCAAAAACTGGCAATTGAATTAACCAAAATAAATCCTTTTGGCGGTCACAGACCCCGGAAGTGGTTTAGTTTTTGAATTGTGAATGAGTGAATTACAACTCAGCGAACGATTCCATTATCCGTGAAAATTTGTGCTCGGTTAAATTGAGCATATCTCTGCATTTCAACCGCCGCCAAAATCTTCAGCCGTTCACGATTTCAAAAATGCTTCAGCAATAATCATATCTTCGGGTGTGGTGATTTTAATATTTTGATAATCCCCTTCGATTAATGTAATGCTATTTCCCAATGCTTCCACCACGGAGGCGTCGTCGGTGAAAAGAGGGCTTTCCTGCTGTTCGTACGCGTGTTTAAGTAATTTTAAATCAAAAGTTTGGGGCGTTTGCATCAATCGATAGTTAGATCGGTTAACAGCTTTATTACTCCCCCCAGCATTTACTTCCCGAATACTATCTTTCAGCGAAACGCTAACTACTACGGCTTCGTGAAGCTCAGCTTCTGCGAAAGATTGTTCGATAATCTCTTTCGAAACCAACGGACGAACACCATCGTGAACGGCAACTACGCCGCTTTCTTCTTTGATTTCCGCAAGTCCGTTTTTTACCGATTGAAAACGGGTTATACCGCCGTCTGCAACTTTGATTCGTTCGTTATGATGCACTATTGAATCAGCGTATTTTTCGGTAACTTCTTTTTGCCAATACGCTTGTTCTGCTTTGGGAAGAACAAGAATCACTTCACAATTCTCAATTTCTAAGAACCGTTCAACGGTGTGTAATAAGATTGGTCTATTACGTAGCAACATGAACTGCTTCGGAACCTCAGACTTCATGCGGGTTCCCGACCCCCCGGCAACGATGATGGCGTATTTATTTAGAACTTGCTTTCCCATTTAGACTATATGTATATATCCCGAGATATTTGGGAAAGACAAAAGAACGAAGACTTTCGCAATCCTTCAAATGGACTAATCTTTATCAAGGCATTTTAAACAAAAAAGGAGATTGAAATGAATCAATTGTAACATATCAGTTTGAATTCCGTAAGGTTTAGCCGACAAAGCACCATTTTAAGCTTATTCTTCGTACGTAATAATTATTTTAATTGCACTGCTAAGTAAGAAGGCACTATTTCCTGTTTTTGTCACTATGTCAATATTGGTATCATTGTAATAGTAGTTGAACTCTAAATTAGGAGACTGTGTGTAGTTTTCAGGAACGAAGGTGCTTCCAGTATTCTTAATAGCGATGTCAACAGAGAGGATTTTATCTGAATCGCCAATACCGTGAGGAATGGATGTTACTGCTCCTGCTGTTACATTTGTAGTACCTGTCAGTTTTTTCATTTTAATATTTGGGGCACCATTACCAAGGATAGTGTACCCTTTCACATCTAAGCTAACTCCGATTGGTGCATTTCCAACCTGTACCGTGGCCTGCGACCAAAAATTCAAATATAATCTACTCCCAGCTGTACCATTCCAAGCATTTATTTCATTTCTGTCAAAGTTCAAGTGTTGGTCCGCAAATTCACCGACAACCATGGCCCCATTTGAGGAGTTTGTAGTGGCATTTGTATAATTTATACCCGTAGTGCATTTAGACAATGCAGGTTTTTAAGTTGTTGATTTTCTTACCTTGCCTTAAGTTTATGAGTTGAATTATTGTCAATGAAGTGATTTTCGTAAGTATCCTTGTTTTGAATCCAGCGAA
>Ga0222709_1000115_pt1 | contig 31412 bp, 26 predicted proteins | sample AntAcemetage1692_FD_179822 | JGI IMG/M metagenome (GOLD analysis project Ga0222709, IMG submission 179822) | Saline water microbial communities from Ace Lake, Antarctica - #1692 | ecosystem: Environmental > Aquatic > Non-marine Saline and Alkaline > Saline | place: Antarctica: Ace Lake...
AATTTGTCCGTAACTTTCGATAAAGTTGTTCATTTGTGTTTAGATGATTGCTAGTCAAATAAATATACGGCTTTTAGTAGCCAAAATGAACAGCTCTTTTCAATATTCTACAAATGCACCACGGGTACAATAAATAATTGGGTAGCGTCTCCTTCTCTTCGCAGGGTAGCTAGTAGAGCAAAGCAAAAGCACAATGCCTCAAGAGATATAGAAGGTAGCAACGATGGCTTGACAAACTCAGGGCCAGTAACAGACTATAACGGAGATTAATTCATCTAGAATAATGTACTATAATTATTCGGATTGAGGTATGTAAATCATTCTAGTTGCCGTCATTCTCACTACTGTATGTCCTTTTCAGATTTAAGATAACAGTATTAAGAAAAGGATACGTGCCTGATAATACATTTTATAAAATCAAAGACAACGATGAGAGTAGTCGTTTTAATACAGCCAATACTACCCAGAATGGAATAGAAGTACTTTTACAATTAAGTCGTTTGTCATCGAAATCAAGCCAGTTAAGGTTCTTCTTGTGATAGAAAGCAAAATACTTCTTTCCAAGGTTTAGACTTTGCGGCAAACACCACCGAACCGCCACGATGGAAGACGAGAAAACAACCAAAAGCGGTTTACTAGAAGATTATCTTCAATACGACTCATAAAATGATTGCGGGAATAATGTCCAATTACTACAAGCACAGAATGGCCCGCTTATACAAGTAGTACAGCCATCACCGAGCAATGTAAAACCGGCGTTAAAACACCAAGAGTGTCGTTCAATAATTGAACGACGCTCTTGGTATAAATGAGTATGGTGAATTAATTAGAGGTCGCTCTGGTAAACGTTGACGTTCTTCCGATTATCGATATGCCGATGTAACCCCGTAAGTTTAACTTGTCTTTACTGACCAATTCCATGGTAGCAGAATACGTTTTTCCGCTCTGCGGATCGTAAATTTCCCCGTCGTCCCATTCGTTTTTCCCGTCTTCTTCAAAGCCTTTCAAGAAAACGAGGTCTTGTAACGGTACGTTGCGTTGGATTTTGTCTGGGTTGAGTTTATCCAGCTTGGGTTTGCCATTTTTAAGCGGTTCTTTCATCCACACAAGCTTTCCGTAAACTTTTCCTGACTTCTCAAAGAACTTCACTCGACCGTCTTTGTCGGCAGTATACCAAGTGCCATCGGTAAGAGCCTGAGAAAAAACCGATAGCGAAAGAAGGAGAATACAACACGTTAAGATTGAACTTTTCATTGGTAGTGATTAAGAATTCTTAAAGTTATTTGATGAATAAATATAGCAATAATAAAACCAACAAACATACCCATCAGAATATCAGCAGGGTAATGAACTCCCACGTATATCCTGCTGTAAGCAACGATTATCGCCCAGACGAAAGTAAATTTTGTCCAATTGTTCCTCCATCCAAGCCAAAATAATAACGCTCCAAAGAGAGAGAAGGTATTTGCGGCGTGCGAAGAAGCAAAGCCGAATTTACCACCACAATGACCCGCCACATGAATCAACGCAGATAGTTCGGGATTGTGGCACGGGCGTAAACGCATAAAAAATGGCTTCATCAAACCTGAAGTAATAAAATCAGCTAACCCAACGGTTACAATAATCGCAGCAATTACCACGAGTTTTTTCTGCTCAATATGCTTATACAAATAGATGAGTAGCACAACGTAGAACGGAATCCAAGTTAAGCGGTGCGTTATGACCAACATCACCGAATCCATCCATTCACTGTGAAAACCGTTCAGCCAAATGAAAAGGGTTTCGTCAAGTTTACTAAGTTCTTCCATCAGGCGAAGCCAATTAGTTTTCGGGCTTTATCAATATTTTCTGTCGCTACTTCTTTGGCTTTTGCTTCACCGTTTTGCAAGATTATCTCCAGTTCACTTTCGTTTTGGGTGAAATAATCATACTGCTTTCTTTGTTCCGAAAAACGATCAAGAATTATTCCTAATAATGCTTTCTTCGCGTGACCGTAACCGTAGCCACCATTTTCATAATTACTTCTCATTTCCGAAATTTCATCGGCGGAAGCAAGTAATGAATACATAATAAATACCAGACAAGTATCAGGATTTTTGGGCTCTTCGAGCGGCGTTGAATCGGTTTCTATTTTCTTGATAATTTTGTACAATGCTTTTTCGGGAAGGAAAATATCAATGTAATTATCGTAAGACTTACTCATTTTCCGTCCGTCAATGCCCGGAATAGTCATCACGTTTTCGTTTATCAACGATTGTGGTTCTACGAAACATTCACCGTAAGTCCGATTGAAAGCCGCCGCCATATCCCGCGACATTTCGAGGTGCTGCTTTTGGTCTTTTCCAACGGGAACGAAATCGGCGTTGTACAATAAAATATCCGCTGCTTGCAAAACTGGGTACGTGAACAAGCCAGCATTTACGTCAGAAAGACTATCTGATTTATCTTTAAACGAGTGGGCATTGGCAAGCATTGGGTACGGTGTGAGGCAATTGAGGTACCACATCAATTCCGTATGAAGTCCTGCTAAACGAGATTGCCGATACAAGTAATTTTTATCTGCGTCAAAACCGCAAGCAAGCCAAACCGCCGCAACTGCTTTGGTATTCGCAATCATTGTTTCGGCGTTTTTGACGGTTGTCATCGAGTGTAAATCGGCAATGAAAAGAAAGGAAGTATTTTCCGCCTTTTTTGAGAGTTCAACTGCCGGAAGAATTGCCCCGAGTAAATTGCCCAAGTGCGGTTTTCCGCTCGCTTGAATTCCGGTTAATATTTTTGCCATTTTTGTATGGATTTTTAATAGAGTAGCAAATTTAATACTAAAAAATAGAAAAAGCCCCGACTGAGTGAATCAATCGGGGCTTTTCTCAATTAACTAAAATTATTTCTTACGAACACTCACCGCAATTCTACGGTTTTGGGCACGACCTTCTTCAGTATCATTTGAAGCTACGGGATACTCTTCTCCGTAACCCTCGGTTGTAATACGTGCACCTGCAACACCTTTGGTAACCAACACAACTTTTACTGCTTCTGCACGATCAGCAGAAAGTTTTTGGTTGGATTCTGAGCCACCAGTATTATCTGAGTATCCACCAATTCTGATGTCAACTTCTGGGTACGCTTTAAGAACTTCGTAGATATTCTCCACTTCACCGATTGTTTTTTCGTCGATTCTTGCTTCTCCCGATTTGAAGTTTAGGTCAACAAAATTGAACCAGTTCTCTTTTCCAGCTTCTTTAGAATCATCTTCGATAAAACCTATCAATTGATCTTCAATTCCACCTTTCGTGAAGTTCAGCGAAGTTCCGTTGGTCAACGTTTTTGAAACGCTTTCCACAACTGGAATTTCAATAACTTCTTCGATAATTACTTCTTCCATTTCACTAAGTCCGCCTGAATTTACAGCAATATGAGGGGCAATTACCAACGAAACGATTGACATTAACTTAATCAAAATATTCATCGAAGGACCTGACGTATCTTTGAATGGATCACCAACGGTATCACCAGTTACAGCAGCTTTGTGCGGCTCAGAACCTTTATATTCCATCACCCCATTAACCATCACACCTTTCTCGAAAGACTTCTTAGCATTATCCCAAGCTCCACCAGCATTGTTCATGAAGATTCCCATCAATACACCAGAAACGGTAACACCAGCTAAAAGCCCGCCTAATACTTCAGGACCGAAGGCAAAACCAGCGGCAACCGGAACGATTAACGCAATAAGACCAGGAGCAATCATTTCACGAATAGAAGCTTTTGTCGAAATATCAACACATTTATCGTATTCTGGCTTGGCTGTTCCTTCCATAATTCCAGGAATTTCTCGGAACTGACGACGAACCTCTTCCACCATTTCCATGGCGGCACGTCCAACAGCAGCAATCGCTAATGATGAAAAGATGTAAGGTATCATTGCTCCAACAAGTAATCCGGCAAGAACATCAGCTTTATAAATATCAATGGATGTAATTCCCGAAAGGCCCACAAAAGCGGCAAACAATGCAAGAGCAGTCAGTGCTGCCGAAGCAATTGCAAAACCTTTACCAGCCGCAGCGGTAGTGTTACCAACAGCGTCTAATGTGTCCGTACGATCGCGAACTTCACTTGGCATCCCACTCATTTCGGCAATACCTCCAGCGTTATCAGCGATTGGTCCAAATGCATCAATAGCTAATTGCATGGCAGTTGTTGCCATCATACCAGCGGCAGAAATAGCAACGCCGTAAAATCCGGCAAATTCGTAAGATAAGTAAATTCCAGCAGCTAAAACGATGGTTGGGATAACGGTTGATTCCATACCCACTGAAAGACCACCGATAATGTTTGTAGCATGACCCGTAGAAGATTGGTTTACAATCGACTGGACAGGACGCTTGCCCATTGCGGTGTAATATTCCGTTACGTACGACATAATCGCACCAACTACTAAACCTAAAATAATGGAGTAGAAAACATCCATATTGGTGAAATCAACACCACGGATACTCATATTTTCGGGTAATATATACAGAACCAACGGGTACGAACCAATAGCTGTTAACGCAATTGAACCCCAGTTTCCGATATTTAAAGCGGTCTGAACATTACCATTATCATCTTTTACCCGAACGAAGAATGTACTGATAGCTGAAAATATTAAACCCATTCCAGCGATAAGCATCGGAAGCAAAATTGGGGCAATACCACCAAAATTATCTTCAGCAGAAATTTCACGACCTAAAACCATCGTGGCAAGAATTGTAGCAACGTAAGAACCAAATAAGTCGGCTCCCATTCCAGCTACGTCACCCACGTTATCACCTACATTATCAGCAATAGTTGCGGGGTTACGAGGGTCATCTTCTGGAATTCCGGCTTCTACCTTTCCTACTAAGTCAGCTCCGACATCAGCAGCTTTCGTGTAAATACCACCACCAACGCGGGCGAACAAAGCGATTGATTCAGCACCAAGCGAGAATCCAGCAAGTACTTCCAAAGCACGAGCCATTTCTTCACCTTTCGGGTCACCGTCGGCACCAACGAACGTATTATAAAACCAAATGAATAAAATACTGATACCTAATACGGCTAATCCAGCAACCCCAAGTCCCATTACAGAACCTCCGGTAAAGGATACGTTGAGGGCTTCTTTCAATGAAGTACGAGCCGCCTGCGTAGTACGCACGTTGGCTTTCGTAGCGATATTCATACCAATATATCCCGCAAATGCCGAAGTAACAGCTCCAATAACGAAAGCTACACCAATAAGCCAATTAGATGACTCAACGAGCGTACCCGACCACGCCAACAAAACGGCGACCACTGCACCGAATATGCCGAGAACTTTCCATTCAGCCTTTAAGAAGGCGAGTGCACCGTCTGCAATAGCGTCAGAAATTTCACGCATGCGGTCGTTTCCAGCATCTTGTTTAGTTACCCATTGGGCTTTAATAACCATGAATACTAACCCGACGAGTCCGAGAACGGGTATTAAATATACAATTGAATTCATACGATAGGTTTAATTTGGTTAAAAATATGTTTTCATATTTGAGAGCGACCCGCAAATTTAGGGCATTCGGGTTTAATTCAAAATTAAATGTCTAAAATTGAAGATTTTACAGACATTTAATTGGGACAACCACTAATTATAGCCGAAAAATTGGAGTTCCCGCTTACGGTAAAACCGGGATTAAGCGTAATCTTTTTCGTAGCACGGTAGTTTATATCTGAGGGCGTTGCGATAAACTGAGTGGATTCTATCACCTGACTGTCTGTTTCCTGATTGCTGTTTATGCTCATCCGGCGACTGATAATCAGGTTCTCATTTGGGTTTTTGAATTCAAAAACGTTGGAACCCACCGAAGGACACGGCATAGACTCTTCACACGCAGCGGTGACTGTATAAGCACTTCCCAAGCAAATAATATCGCCCTCACCCTTTGTTCCATCGCCCCACATTACTGCTCCGTTGGGGCAACCTGTTGCCACAATCACATAACAAGTTTGTTCACAAACCGTAAGGGGTGATTCGAGCGGACTGTCGTATGAAAAAGTATTGCCGTATGTGGTTCCGTTGGTTCCCGGTCGCTGAATCGTAAAAGTGGAATCCGTAGTAGTGAAACTTACCTTTTCATTCCGAAGTTGGTTTGCATCGGTGGAGTTTGGGTATAAGATATTGAGCGGAAAAGCCACAATATGAGGTACGTTTTTAATATAATATTCTGCTTTCGTGCGTGGACTCGGGCAAGTTCCTCCGCAAGTTGCCTGCACGTAAACAGCTTGGTTTCCAACAGCACTTGTAGAAGGAATAAAATCACTTCCCGTCTGAATCAGGTTTCCACTCGTCGGGCTATTCCACCAACTGTAGATTGGCGATTCGCTCGGAGCATCGGTTTCTACTATTACGCTAAATGCTGACACGCAAAGCGGGTCCACAAATGCATCATCGTTTGCAAAAAGTGTCCAAGTTCCGTTGGGGAATTCACCCGTAAGCAAGTTGAAACTCTGGGCGGGTGAGAATGTCCCGCTACTTGGCAGCGATCCGTTTGCTATCGCCGTTCCAGAAGTCGTAAAATTTGTAACCACGATTCCCGAAGTTGAAATACCATTAGCGTACGTATTGCCGCTCACTAATATTACCTCCGTTCCGTTGGGAGAAATGAGCTTGAACTCTACTTCATCGTTGAAAGGAATTCCTCCAGCATCAGGATCGTCACAAGAATTCAATGAGAAAACATCCTTCTTTTGCCAAGTTATTGAAACGCTTATATTTTGAACCGTTCCCGCCAAGCCATTAACTACGGCAGTTGGAAAATCACCGCTCTTTTCATTTGCATCAAAACCAATAGTCGGACCCGAATAACTAAGTTGCTTCGGACCGGAGAAATTACACGTCGCCGAAGTAGCAACCAATTTTTCGCTTGCCGTCAAGGCATCGCAGTAGAATGCTTCCAAGTAGTTTACCGTCGGTGTTGACGAATAGACTGTATTGGAAACGACTCGCTTATTACTTGAATTTATCTCACAAGCTCCGTCGATTACCTTCAGGTAGTATTCTCCCGGTTCGTAAGCACGAGTCGAGTCTGCGGTTGCATTAATGATAGGTTGATTGTTTTTAAACCACTGAAACGTTACTGTTGACGGCACGCTCGTCGGCAGGCTTAATTTAAGCGTAACGCTGTCTCCTTGGCAAATACTCAACGAACCACTTGCTGCAATCGAAACCTCACCAAGATTAGAACTTTTACAGGCGATTAGTTTGTACATATTAATTCGCCCCGCTCCCAGCTTGTTGTTGAAAGTTGGATTCTGCGTTGAGATATCGTCCGAAGTTTTCTTAATTAATTGTTCTACTTCATCTGGCGTGAGCGTCGGGTAGCCAGAAAGCAGATACCCGCAGATGGAAGCAACCAATGGCGTAGCCATTGAAGTACCGTTAAAAGAGGCGTATTGATTCGTTGGAATCGTGCTTAGTATTCCAAGACCAGGGGCGGAAATATCAACCGAAGTACCGTACGATGAGAAAGAGCTTTTAGAATCGTTATTATCCACGCTTGCCACAGAAATTACGTGATTGTAACTCGCCGGATAACTCAAATTTTCGTCATTTTCGTTTCCCGCCGCCGCTAAAACCACAATTCCCTTAGCGTGAGCCTGATCGATTATATCCTGCTCGATTTGTGAATATCCGCCCCCACCCCACGAAAGGCTGATAACATTCGCATTGTTATCAATTGCCCACTGTATTCCTTCGTAGCCCGTATAAATACCGTTCGGGTTACCGTTATCAGGGGTAGCTTTGATAGGTAATATTTTTACCCGATTATTTGCCGCTGCCGAAATTCCGATAGAATTATTAGTTACTGCACTCACAATACCGGCAACGTGCGTTCCGTGGCTAAAATTATTATTGGGCGGATTCGGATCGTTATCCAAGTCTGAGGCATCGTAACCCGCAAGCATATTTGCGGCAAGGTCAGGGTGCGTAGTCTGGATGGCGTTATCAACTACCGCTACTTTTATAATGCCGCTCGGTATTGCCACATCCCAAGCAGAAAATGCCTGGACTTTCTTTAAAAACCACTGATCTCCCACTCTTGGATCATTAGGGGTTGCAATGATTTTTCTGATTCGTTTCCGCTCGACTAATTCAACCGCCGGATTTGATTTAATTTGAGAAATTAGTTCGTTTATTTGTGCGTTATCGCCAAACGAAAATACGTAGACCCGATTCAAGCCTTTGGTTTTTGCACGATAAAAAGGACGTGAGACTTTATTAATCTCCGCAAGAGTTTGGGGTTCAAGAAAAAATAGCTCTGAGTTAATCTGAACCTTTGAAGTATTATTTCTCGCATTAAAGTTGGATAATTTAAGTTTTACGTATATTTCATTTAAATCTTCCTGAGCAAACAAAGACGATGATATAAGTAGTAAAATTAATATGTACTTCATTTGTTATATCTTTTGACTTACCAAGTAATTCGTTCGATGAAATTACCTTATTCCATTCCGCACCTAAAACAATTCGCTAATTTATGAAAAAAGCCCTCGGCTTCTGCTTATTTTTCTACTCAATGGCATCTTTTGCTCAGCAAAAGGTCCAGTCTTCCAGCGAAATCTACCAAGGTTTACTGAAGTTGAACACCGTTGGCAGTGCTATGTACGTAGCCGCCCACCCCGACGATGAAAATACACTCCTCATCACCTGGCTTTCTAAATATCAGAAAGTTGAAACCGCCTATATTGCTATGACCCGCGGCGACGGCGGACAAAACCTCCTCGGGACAGAACAAGGTGCCGCCGCTGGCGTTTTGAGAACGCAAGAACTTCTAAAAGCCCGAAGCGTTGACGGCGGAAGGCAATTTTTTACCCGTGCCGTTGACTTCGGTTATACTAAAACAACTGACGAAGCCTTACAAACCTGGGGCGAAGAAAAAGTGCTGTACGATTTAGTTTACCGCATCAGAAAATTCCAACCCGATGTCATGATTACTCGCTTTCCACCAGATGAACGAGCGGGACACGGACACCACTCCGCATCCGCTGTATTAGCAGCTGAAGCCTTCGACTTCGCCGCCGATGCCACAAAATTCCCTGACCAGTTAAAAGATGTCACCGTGTGGCAACCCAAGCGATTAGTCTGGAATCATTACGCCCGTGGATTCAGAAATCAAAGCCCCGAAGAAGGAAGCTATATCGAAGTCTCGTTGGGAGACTACAACGAAGTACTTGGGGAATCATATCCCGAAATAGCAGCCGAAGCACGCAGTATGCACAAAAGCCAAGGATTTGGATCTGCCAAAGTACGAAACCAACGCACCGATTACTTACTTCACGTGAAAGGTGAACCCGCTAAGTCTTCGGTATTTGACGGCGTTGATACTTCTTGGAATCGGATGAAAGGAGGAAAAGAGATTGGAAAAAAAATCGAGATAGTTATCAGTAATTTTGATTTTAAAAATCCGACGAAATCAGTAACTCTATTATTAGAAATTCATAAACTAATAAGCCTTCTACCGGAATCGCATTACAAATCGTTAAAATTGAACGAAGTTAAATCACTCATTCTATCAACAAGCGGTTTGTGGATGGAAGCCGTTGCGGCAAATCAATACGTAAGTCAAGGCGATTCATTACAAGTATTTTTTCAGGCGAATAATCGTTCTAAACAAACCATTAAGCTTGAATCAATTACGTACAACGAGACGAAGAATAATATCAATAAAACGCTCAGCAACAATAATTTAGAAGAGTTTACGAAGAAAGTTTATTTCACCGCAGACTATGAAATATCTCAACCGTATTGGTTACTTGAAGAACAAGATAAGGGTTTTTACAATGTATCAGACAAATCACTAGTGGGGCTGCCTTTTCAACCGCCGTCGTTGATTGCCACGTATAATTTCACCATCGAAGGAACACCAATAAGCTTTGAAACTCCATTGATTTATAAATACGTTGAACCTTCTTTCGGAGAAATTTACCAGCCACTCGCCGTCCGACCGGAAGTGATGGTGAACTTTCAGCAAGATGTATTTACATTCACAGATAATCAATCAAAAAGCGTATCGTTGACGATTAAATCTTCAAAAGATAACGTAGCCGGAGATATTAAACTATCGCTTCCTCTTGACTGGAAAAGTGCTCCCGCTTCGCAGTCTTTCACGATTGAAGAAAAGGGAAACGAAACCGTAGTAAAATTCGAGTTATTTCCTTCGTCTAATGCTTCTAAAGCCGAAATCAAGGCTATGGTAACAGTGGACGGAAAAATCTACGATCGTGGCTACCAAACTATTGGCTACCAGCACATTCCATTCACCACTCTTTTCCCAAAAGCTACAGCAGAAGCCATTCGGGTTGACTTGAGAACTGCTCCAAAACGAATCGGTTATATCATGGGTGCGGGAGACGAAGTTCCAGCGGCATTGCAAAATATGGGTTATGCCGTGAAGCAATTGAACGAGCAGAATTTACTTACAGAACTTCCAGCTCTTGATGTGGTGATAATTGGTGTGCGGGCTTATAATACCGAAAACTGGTTGCCGCTTTTTCAGACTCAACTTTTCAGATTTGTGAACGACGGTGGAACATTAATTACGCAATACCAAACCTCCTCTTTTTACCGAAGTAATAAAGACTTGGAAATTGGACCGTACCCACTCAGAATTGGGCGTGACCGCGTAACCGACGAAAACAGCAAAATTGAGTTTGTAAACGCCTCAGATAGTTTATTAAACTTCCCCAACAAAATTACTCAAAATGATTTTGACGGTTGGATTCAAGAGCGTGGATTGTACTTTGCGGATTCTTGGTCTGATAAATACGAGACCGTTTTCAAAATGAAGGATGCCGGCGAAACCGAACTCGAAGGAAGTTTACTCCACGCCAAATACGGCAAAGGAAATTACATTTTTACGGGACTTTCGTTTTTCCGTCAATTACCTGTCGGTGTACCCGGAGCATATCGTTTATTAGCTAATCTGATTGCCGTGGAATAAGGAATTAAGTAGGCCGCGGATGGTTCAGGATGTTTCAGAGGCATGGGGTTTCCTATAAATTATCACACCCAATGCCGATTTCACGTTCTCCCTTTTCCATGTTCTACGATGGCAGGGTGACGTATCCCGCCACATTAAAGAAAAGCATAAAAGCCCTTCTGATTCCTCAGGAGGGCTTTTATTTATTTTGCCCGACATTAAAGTGGATACAAAGCACAAGGTAAAATCTAAACCCTGTGAAATGTATTCAACCTTCTGCGAAATGATTAAATCACCTATGAGTTCGTAAACTAATTTTGTACTCTTACTCTAACGAAACATTTAAAAAAATCATGTCAAAACAAAAATGGACAACTTTTAATGATAAAACCGTATTAGTAACCGGAGCTTCTTCGGGTATCGGTTTGGCAATAGCAGAAGAATTGGCCAGACGAGGAGCAAATTTAATCCTCACTGCGAGGTCGGAAAACAAACTCAATGCCGTCGCTGAAAGTATTCGAAAAACGGGTAGTAAAGCCGCTGTTTTCGCAAGTGACTTAAGCCTTCCAAATGCAGGTGAAAAGTTATATGATACAATCACTCAAGCGGGCTTGTCCGTTGATTTATTGATTAATAATGCAGGATATGGTAAATGGGGCAGGTTTACAGATTTTGAACGAGAAGATTATGCTAAGATGATACAACTCAACATTATGTCTTTGACGGATTTGTGTCATCTTTTTCTACCAAACATGGTCAAAAAAGGAAGTGGAGGTATTATCAATGTCGGTTCTATTGCTTCATTTAGTCCCGTTCCTTATGGTAATGTTTATTCTTCGTCAAAAGCTTATGTATTGAATTTCACCGAAGCATTGCGGTATGAATATGAAACTAAAGGTATTCAAATTATGGTATTGTGTCCTGGCGGAACAACGTCGAATTTTTCAACGGTAGCAAGTGAAAATTCTGAAAAGATAAGGGCCAATGCAAATCAAATGGCAGAGTCAAGTTCTATGCTGAGTGCAGAAACCGTAGCGAATCAGTGTTTAGATGCTTTTTTAACAGACAAGATGTATGTTATCACCGGAAGAAGTAATAAGATTATGCATGCCATAGGCCGTCATTTGTCAAGAAAAAGGATGTTGAATATTACAGGAAAAATGTTTGGTAAGGTAGCTGGAGAATAAAAAATGTTAATCAAAATATATCTTCCCAAACGCAAAAATCCCTTTCACTTGCATGAAAGGGATTTTTATTTATTTTTTATTCGGAGATAAAATCACCGTTAGGCGTTTTCCTTCCAAACGGGGGGGTGCTTCTGGTTTACCAACATCGTCTAACTGCTCAATAAATCGGTTCAGTAATTCGTAACCTTGATTTTTGAAGACAATCTGACGACCGTGAAAATGGACGTAAGCTTTCACCTTCGAATTTTCCTTGAGGAAATTCTGGGCGTGCTTCATCTTGAAATTAAAGTCATGATCATCAGTTTGCGGACCAAAGCGAATTTCCTTGATGACGGTCTTCTGCTGCTTGGCTTTTAACTCTTTCTGTTTTTTCTTCTGTTCGTATTTGAACTTAGAGTAATCTACAACACGGCAAACGGGTGGTTTTGCATTCGGCACAATCTCAACGAGATCGAGACCCTGTTCGTCAGCCATTCTTCTTGCCTGATCAATCTTGTAAACACCTTGGTCGGTATTTTCTCCGACTAAACGTACTTCCGACGCCCGTATTAGCAGGTTTATGCGGTAAGGTTCTTCGGTAATACGACGGGGACGAACATTTCTGGAAAATCTTTTTGCCATTCAGTAATTGGTATTTGTTTAATAAGTTATATGTGAGTTTCAGGAAGAGCTAGTTCAGCAAAATACTCGTTGTTGTATATTGTTAAAAATTGTACCCAAACTCCTATCTTGGAATTTCAGTACTATCTTTTTAACAAAGATGGTACTAAATAATTCAAAATTTAGGAATATTTTTAGTTAATTCCGCCTTTGCGTAGGTTACAAAGTCATTTACCTTCATGCTTCCTAAATCGCCTTCGCCTTTTCTCCGCACCGAAACTTCGCCATTTTCCTGCTCTTTCTCTCCCACAATCAGCATAAGAGGTAGTTTATTTACTTCAGCATCTCTTATCTTTCTTCCGATTTTTTCGTCGCGGTGATCTACGTATCCCCGAATGTCGTGTTCCTGCATTTCAAGGTACAAATCGTTGGCGTAATCTTCGTATTTCTCCGAAATTGGTAGGATGGCAATTTGCTCAGGAGCTAACCAAAGTGGGAAATTACCCGCGGTATTTTCGAGTAAAATCGCGATAAAACGTTCCATCGAGCCAAACGGTGCTCGGTGAATCATAACCGGACGGTGCTTTTGATTATCTGCTCCCGTGTATTCTAATTCAAAACGCTGCGGAAGTTGATAATCAACCTGAATAGTTCCAAGTTGCCACTTTCTTCCAAGAGCATCACGCACCATAAAGTCAAGTTTCGGACCGTAGAAAGCAGCTTCGCCGTACGCTACTACGGTTTTAAGTCCTTTTTCATCGGCAGCTTTTTGAATGGACGATTCCGCTTTTTCCCAGTCTTCGTCATTTCCGATGTATTTTGAGCGATCTGTTTTACTCCGTAATGAAACCTGGGCCATAAAATCATCAAATCCAAGAGATTTGAAAACGTAAAGCACCAAGTCTATCACTTTCATGAACTCTTCTTCTACTTGGTCATTACGACAGAAAATGTGAGCGTCGTCTTGCGTAAAGCCACGCACGCGGGTAAGACCGTGTAATTCGCCGCTTTGCTCATAACGATAAACCGTTCCGAACTCCGCTAATCTCAACGGTAAATCTTTATAACTCCGCGGACGGGTTTTATAAATTTCGCAGTGGTGCGGGCAATTCATAGGTTTAAGCATGAACTCTTCGCCGTCTTCGGGCGTGTTGATGGGCTGAAAAGAGTCTTTTCCGTACTTTTCCCAATGGCCAGACGTTTCATACAACGCTTTACTTCCAATGTGCGGCGTAATAACGGGTAAATACCCCGCTTTGGTCTGTGCCTTTTTTAGGAAATTCTCCAAACGCTCACGGAGCATTGCTCCTTTGGGTAACCAAAGGGGCAATCCTTTTCCTACTTTTTCAGAAAAGGCAAATATCTCTAATTCCTGACCCAATTTACGGTGGTCACGCTGCTTTGCTTCTTCAAGCATTGCCAAGTACTCCGTCAGTTCTTTTTGTTTCGGGAATGACACGCCGTAAAGACGGGTGAGCATTTTATTATTTTGGTCGCCTTTAAAATAAGCCGCCGACACGTTCATTAGTTTCACGGCTTTGATAAAACCAGTGGACGGAATATGCGGTCCGCGACATAAATCGGTGAATTCTCCCTGACGGTAAAGCGTAATACTACCATCTTCCAAACCAGACAGTAAGTCTAATTTATACTCATCGCCCTTCTTTTCAAAATAAGAAACGGCTTCAGCTTTTGAAATCGGAATACGAACGTAATCGTTCTTCTGCCTCGCCAACGTCAATATTAAATCCTCGATTTTTTTAAAATCGTCTTGCGAGATTGTTTTTCCACCCGTATCAATGTCGTAGTAAAAACCATTTTCGAGGGCAGGACCAACCCAAAATTTAGATCCTGGATAAAGCTGCTCAATTGCTTCCGCCATTAAATGAGCCGACGAATGCCAGAAAGTTGATTTACCATCGTCGTCGTTCCAAGTTAGCAACTGCAACGTACCGTCTTCGGTTAACTCAAGGTTTGAATCTATAACGACGTCGTTGAACTTCGCCGCTAATACATTTCGGGCGAGCCCTTCACTAATAGATTTCGCAATATCTGCCGAAGTAGTTCCTTGCGGAACCTCCTTGACTGACCCGTCAGGTAGTGTAATTTTAATATCCATATTAATATTTTAGACCAATGGCCCGATTTATAATTCGTGTGGTTCGCTCCTGACCTTCAACTGCTTGCGGAAAATCAGGGTTAGCTTTTACGGCTCGTATATAATAAAGTTGTGATTCTGAGTAATTTTGTAATTTCTCATTGCAAAATCCGGCAAGGTATAAGAGTTTTGCGGGTTTTGTTTCAATCAATATAGCTTCCTTCAAGTACTTCAAAGCCGCTGAATAGGCCTTCTGCCCGATTCTGATGTCAGCCATATTTGCCAACGCAACTACCTGCGTAGAATCCTGATCGAAAACTAATTGATAAGTCTGAATCGCTTTTTCGTACGAAGCATTCTTTCGAAAAATATCCGCTTTAATATTTTTCCATTTAATTTCTTTCGGAAAGACCTCACTGGCTTTATCGGTCATCGCAATGGCTGAATCGGACAGGGAATGAGTTTGCAAGTAATTAATAATTCTATTGTAAGCCTCGGGATGCACTTTATTATACGTCAACGCTTTGTGGTAAAAAGACATCGCCTGCAACGTATCGTTTTCTATTTGTTCGAATAAAAGACCGTTCACAAAGAATGCATTTCCGTTGTACGGCGATAAACTTTGAGCTTTAATCAAATTTGCTCTTGCGGCAATCGTATCTTTTTTATAAACGCTGAGCTCTGCCTTGGTCAGGTAATAATCAACTGATTCTAAATTGTACGACTCGACTTCATTAATGATTTGCCACGCTTCGTCAGTTTCTCCGCTTTGTTTCAGCAGTTTTGCTTTCAGTAGCAGGTAATCAGCAGTATTCGGGCTGAGCTCAGTGGCTCTATTTATGTCTTTAAAAGATTCAACAAACAAACGGTTTTGAAAGAAAATTGTCGCTCTTTTGAAGTAGTTTTCTGATACACTTGGGTTAGAGCGAATTGCGTCGCTGAGTGCCTTGATAGATGCATCAAAAAAGCTCTCTTCATTATCTGACGGTGGTGGCGATATTTTGTACCGATTTTTCTCCGGTTGATTACAACCGAAAAGGAAAGTAGAAAATAATAAGAGTATGATATAGGTATTCCGCAAAGCAGTACGATTGATCAGAAATGCAAAATTCATGGATTTTTCAGAAGCAAAAAAGAATTTCGGGTTTTATCTCACGTATTGGTTCTATATATTGTGCTCAACGGGCATCAAACTGAACTTTTGTGATGAAAAAGACTTTACGTTTGCCTTCATCGTTGGTTTTAATCTTTTGGTAACCCCAGTAGAGAAAGTTATTTCCGTACCAAAAAGAGGCATCGCTAAATTCGGTTTCCTTGATTAATTCATTTTCTTTTCTAACCACCAGTGTTTCTTTATCAGCGGTGATTCCGTTTTCATCAATTACGACAAGCGAAAGTTTACTTTGGTCAGTATATGCAGCATAGAACCTTTCTTTGGTTTGAGCTACGCTTATTTTTTCCTGCAAATCGTAAGATTTAACATTATCGTACACGATAGAATTATCCCATTTGATATTTCCGTCGTTATCAAAAGCAACCATGAAAGCGTGCGTATAATCAAAACCTTCAATTGAAGTATTACCCCCGCCGTTCCAAGGATACCACGCCGAGGAATTCATCATAGCAAAGCGACTGTAATACAACGGCGACATTATAAATGGATTGTAGAAACGGTTCATTCCGAGCGGCATCATGCCAAAATTATTGAAGTTATTGGTACGAATAATCGGTTTAAAAACGTCCGCTACTAGAAGAAATCCGTCATCATCTTTAATCAAATCATGAACCAGCAGTTTGTAATCCAACCGCAGTTCGCCGCCTCTGCTCTTCTTCCGTTTAGCTTGCTTCTCGATTTTCTCCTGACGTTTTTTACTCAGAAAGTCAAAGAACGAACTAAATTCGGTGAATGAGTAGTAAGCTACTTTTTGCTGATTTTCCCGTAAATCTAATTTACTAATGATGTAAATTCCCTGCGAAACGGACAGACCATTTGAGGTTGAACCCGTTCCGTAGTTCCCGATGATTACTTGTTTATCTTCACCCAGCTGGAATAATTTGCCGTTAATGAACGTATAGCCTTTTTTCGGTTCGATTGATTTTTGGTCGATAACTTTACCGAAGGAGGCAATTTCCTTAATCACGATAATATTCCTTCTCTTTCTGCTCAGAATATAACTGGCGGAGATATTTCCGTCTTGCATAAACGCTACCGATTGTAAATTAGCCCGTTCCCGAAATCCTCCGGTAATTACCCGGGGCGTGCGTTCACCCAACTCGATAGACAGAATTACGGGCTCTTTCTTGATATTTCCGCCTAAATAAGCAGTTTCCCGATTTACCTTAAATTGATTTATCTCAAAATTTGGCAGTGAATTAAAAGCGTATTGCTGAATCAGACCGATATTACAACTAATACGGAAAATCTCAAATATCCTACGACTGTCGTTGCCAAAAAGCAGATAAACCACGCCGCCTTCCTGATAGCTTTCAATAAATTGTGATTTGGGGTCGATCTGTAACGAGTTGCTCCATTGCTGTTTGAGGTCTGTGTTATAGAACACCGCATCCATAGACGAACGGACATTTCCGTAAAGCATCAACGCCCCGTATTCACCCAAGTTGATGACGTTGAAAAAATCACGCTCCGAACGTATCGGAATCTCGATTCGCTCATTGTTTTGACCCAAGGTTTGGAAAGAAAAAGATGACAATAAAATAAAAGTAAGTAGCGACTTGAGAAAGCCGTTTCCTAGATTATTTGGGAGAATGTTCATACGGTATATAGTGGTTCTTATTTAATGATGGGCAACGCAAACAAACGATGGCACAAATTTAATCACTGGAATAGATAAGTGCTAAGTTAGCTTTAAAGATTCAAAAGTCCGCTTACAAGTATTAAGGTTTGCGTCGGTTATTGAACGAAATTACCCCTGAAATATTTGATAATCGTTTGATTCCAAAAGTTGTAGAATATCGTCTCAGATTAGCAAATTTATAAACGCTATTCTAAGATGAAATGATAACCGAGTTGAATAAACCACTATGGACTGAAAGTCTGCCTATTCGACGATGAAGAACGCCTCTTCAATTCTGAAAACTTCGTTTGAAATTTCCGTGAAGAACGGCCCTTCAACAGATTTACCAAATGGCTAACCGATTCGGAAGGACGGCACCCCAAGTGCGTGTGAGCGTGATCTTTGGACACAAACGCCCTTCAGCAACGTATCTAAAGTCACACCTACAAGAAAAGAGTGACGGAATTTCGTCGACCACACAATGTGGGCAGTCAACCTCGATACACCACGGCCACTTATACGTTGGAAATCCATAAACCAAAATAATGAATTTTTAGAAGCTAAAAGTAAAATGCAATAAATTGCACAGCTTTACCTGCAATTGAAATCAATAAACTCTAACAAGGCAATTGTTCAAAACCCATTATAAGTAGAATTTTTAATCACCTTAAAATTTATACAAAAGCCCCGCACTTGCGGGGCTTTTGTATAATGCAATAAAATGAAGTCTATAATTTTAATCAAACGACTCTACATCCACAAATTCATCGCGATCGTCTTCTTTAGCAAATAAAACTTTCCACGTGTGGTCAGCAAGCAAAGTAACGCTCGCTAAATACTCGTTAAACGGAAAAGATCTCCCCCACTCATCGGGGCTTACCATCGAAAGTTGATCATTTCCATTACGTTTTTCGTACAGGAAGTACTGATGGTTTATAAGCGGTTCAAAGCCCATTTCAGCATCGTAAATCCGTTCCGAAATGGTTATCCGGTCTTTTATCTCTTTGGTTTGCTGGGCAAGCACTTCCATCTGGCGGTAGATTTTAAGAAGCTGCTCATCGGTTTGCTGCCGCATGGCAAGTTGGGCTCTTCCTTTGGTTTTGCCCATGTCTTCTTTCTTGATAACTGCCCCACCCGCAGAGTGTGCGTATTCCATGAGGCCGGGGTTATCAGCGACCATTTTCTTGTCAATCGGATTTATAAATTCTTCGTTCATTATATCTATTGAATTTCTATTTTTTCGATGTTTCTAATCAGCCGTAAATTTCTCCTTTCGCCGCCAATAATGTGTTGTGCATCAACGCCGCAACGGTCATCAACCCAACACCACCAGGAACGGGGGTAATAAAACTGCATTTAGGAGCCACTTCATCAAATTTGACATCACCTTTAAGTGCGTAGCCACGTTTCTTGGAACTATCTTCCACTCGTGTCAGGCCTACGTCAATTACCACAGCTCCTTCCTTCACCATATCAGCGGTCACAAATTCGGGTTTTCCGAGAGCCACCACCAAAATATCTGCTTGCAAAGCGATTTCCTTAATGTTTTTGGTACGGCTGTGTGTGAGTGTAACCGTACAATTACCCGGATAAGCATTGCGTTGCATTAAAATACTCATCGGTAAACCTACGATTTGGCTTCGTCCGATTACTACGCAGTGTTTCCCGCTTGTTTCTATATCATACCTTTTCAATAATTCTAAAACTCCGAAAGGCGTTGCGGAGATATACGCCGGAAGTCCTTTTGCCATCCGTCCGATATTTATCGGGTGAAAGCCGTCTACGTCTTTCTTCGGGTCAATCGCTTCGATAACTTTATCAACGTTAATATGTTTTGGAAGCGGCAACTGAACAATAAACCCGTCAACGTCTGGATCTGAGTTAAGTTCTTTAATTACTTGCAGTAATTTCTCTTCTGAAATATCAGGATTATGCTTAATCAGCGACGACTTGAACCCAACTTGCTCACACGAACGGATTTTACTCGCCACATAAGTTTCGGATGCTCCGTCGGTTCCAACAAGTACTGCCGCTAGGTGAGGGCGTTTTTTCCCGGCCTCGACTAATTTGTCAACTTCAACTTTTAATTCTTCTTTTACCTTTTCGGACGTAACTTTACCGTCTATTAATCGCATTCTGAATGAGTTTGAACGTTTCGTTAAGAAATGTGTTTATGTATTTTAAGCAAAAATATGAATAAAATTCTCAAGCAGCTATCCATTACATTTATTGTAATCGGTATTATAATGATTTTGTTTTTTATTTTATTGATCAGTGGCTTGGTCGGTGAAGTAAAAGTGAGCGTTTTTTACATCATCATGTCACTCATTTTTTTAGGAATAGGCGGCTGGGGTATTAAGAATTATCATCGTTTCTGAGGAGAGAGGCTAGAATAAAAGGCGTTTATTAATTTAGCCGCTCCATAATTAGCTTCAGAACCGCTTCGGCGTTGACATCCACGCAGATATTGACTTTCGGGCGGTTCTGCCATGGTATCAATACGGGACGTTCTTCGAAATCTGGCTCTTCATCAAGTAGCGGCCATGTTTTTCCAAAACTAATCGAATTAGTGGTTTCTACTTTTAACGGATACGCTTCAACCGTAAATAATTCGCGGTTTAGTAAATAGGCAACCGCTGACGAATCATGGACAAAGATTCCGGCAATTTTGTTATTTGTGCGGTAAAATTCGTGGTAAAAGACCATCGCTTCCGACACGTATTTATTCATTTCCGAGCTGCGAGAAGCAATTTCGTCGAGCTGCGTGCTACTCATCAAAACTTTGTGCGTCACATCAAGCCCAATCATGCTGACTTTCCAATGTGTCGCAAAAACCATGTCGGCAGCTTCAGGGTCGTTCAGGATATTTGCCTCGGCGGCGGGCGTAGCATTCCCTGGGCTAAACGCATTTCCGCCCATGATGATCACCTCTTTCACTAACGGAATCAAATCGTCGTATTTCTGGATAAATAACGCCAGATTTGTCAACGGACCCACCGCAAGCAATGTCACCTCGTTCGGAAAACGCTTTACTTGTTCAGCAATAAAGTCCGTTGCAGATAAATGGTATAGGACATTCTTACTTGGTTCACGGAACGTATTTCCCATACCGTCATCTCCGTAAACAAATGGTACACCACCACCAAAAGAACGAGTCATTGGCTTCTCAGCACCTTTGGCAACGGGAATATCAGTTCGTTCAGCACTTTCGAGTAAACGAAGTGCATTTGCGGTCGTTTTTTCTAAATCAACGTTCCCGAAAACTGTGGTCAATCCCAAAATTTCAATTTCGGGAGAATTAAGGAGAAATTGGATTGCCATGGCATCATCAACGCCAGGATCAGTATCAAAAATTATTTTTTGGGACATATTAAAATTCGATTATTCTTTGATAGTTAAGTGTTGTACAGCTAAAACTTATTTTAGCTGTACAACAAGTTTGTTAGTTCGAGCCACTGAGGCTCGGCAGACCGAGCTGCTGAAACAGTCGAGAACAGCCTCATCGCGGGATTTTCGACCGCCTAGCGACTCAGTCCGCTCAACATGCAATAACGCTCCGTAATCAACTATATTAAGATACGAAACCTGCACTCAAATATTTCCAAAGAATTGAAATTATTTGCGTGCCGCTGATTTATCACAACAACCTCAACACCATTATTCCTTGGTGCTTCTTTATTTTTTGTAAATATTCACCGAGCGTTTCGGGTGAAATCATTACTTTCTTGTAATCGAGCGAAGCGTGTAAGAGGTGAAGTTTTCCGTTTTGCCAATACGCTAAACCTTCGTGATTCACGTCTAATCCCGCAATGGTTGACGTAAAAACAATAATATCCCCGTTCTTTATTTTGCTTTCAACCTGATTGAAATCCTCTTTCTTTATTTCAAAAAACGGCGATTGGTTTACATAAGATTCCATTCTTCCGATACGCTCCCGAACTTTGGCATCTGCCATGGCGGGGTAATAGTTGGGGTGCTTGCTCATGAAATCAATCTTCTTACCCGACATTTTCCCCCATGATTTGGTCATATCTATAATCATACCGTTATCCTCTGCTTGATTAATCCATTCTGTGAAGTAATGCATCCGCGACGGGTAACCATCTACTTTTCCGCCTCGGTAACGCATAAGCGTCAACATTTCCTGATAAATATCGTAATCGGAAAGATTGAAATTATTCATGCGGGTCAACGCAATCACGTTTTCCACGAGTGTATAGCAATCAAACTGCTGTAAATTACAAACGAGGCGTTCGGGAGATTTCTCCAACGTTTGACCAACGTACGGTTTCCCGAGAAAAGTTTTCGCCACGTTGATGGCGGTTTCTCCAGAAGTTTGTCCTAACTCAGCATTTAGTGCTTTTCTGAAACTTTGCTCGTCAGTACTTTGAGCTTTAAGTATAGTACTTAACAGCAGTGTAATGGCTGTAAATATATATTGGACTTTATTCATTGTTTTTATTTTTAGTACGGTAAAGAGCGGTAACTACGGCGGCAAAAGCAAAAATATAACCAAAAGCAAAAGTGCTATAAAACTCACCAAGCGTAGTGCCCTTCGTAAAGTATTCGTAGAGAAAGGACGCCGTAAAATTAACGACGAAGAATATCAGTAAGTATTTAACGGTGTTTATCAATAAATCTTTGTACTTCATAATAAAGGAATGGGTCGGTTGAGGGTTTCATCGAGTGAAATAAACGTTTCGGTTCGTTGAATTCCCTGCACTTTTTGAATTTTGTCGTGGAGTACCTCTCGTAAGTGAACAGTATCACGGCAAACAATTTTTGCAAAAATACTGTAAATTCCTGTTGTATAATTAATATTCACCACTTCAGGAATATTTTTTAATTCACTCGCAACATCATTATACAAATTACTTTTGTCGAGGTAGATGCCCAAGAAAGCGGTGATATCCCAACCAAGTTGATGTGAATCCACAAATATTCCAGCTCCTTTTATAAGATTACTTGCTTCCATTTTTTTGACACGTACATGCACTGCACCCGCCGAGAGATTCACGATTTCGCCAATATCAACGTAAGATTTCTTCGCATCTTTCATTAAAACCGCAACAATCTTTCGATCTAACTCATCTATCATTTTTGAATATATTTAAATTATGCAAATAATCAACTAATATACTAAATCTCATTTATGCATATACCATATATAACATATATTATTCAAAATAATTAAATATTTACTGAATATTATTTGACAGTAAGAACACTTATCATATCTTTGTGCTGTTGATTTAAAAGAGACGAATCATCAAAGTTTTCTAACATACTGTAGGATGACGAAATTGGCAGCCGTACCCTCCTGTCTCGGGGGTGATGATTATAGGATAAACGGTTTGTAATGTTGAGGTTTTTTCCATTCGACTGGGGTTGACCACCAGATATTTTGCAGACAGGCTAACTACATCGTGGGCGGTTCGAATCCCCCTCCTACAGCACTTTAAGAGGAATACCTTTGCGGTTATTCCTTTTTTTATTAATATTGTACAAAACTAATCATTTGGTTTTTAGTTTGTTGATGAAGTGTAATTGCGACACACAGCCTAATTCTGTTGGCTGTGTGTTTTTTGCTTCCGCCAACCTCTACCCGATTACTCCGTATGCAAACACCGCTAATTACAAACGACGCCATCATTTTCGGGATTCTGCTGTGCCTGCTTGCGGTAGTCTTCAAAACTGCCAACTCTGAAATTCCTTTTTTCAAGAAATTCTACGCCGTTTTTCCGCCGATATTACTCTGCTATTTTCTGCCAGGAATCATGAACACAACCGGAATTGTTGACGGAGCAGCCTCACAACTATATCCAGTAGCTTCTCGGTACTTACTTCCCGCCACGTTGGTTTATTTCACATTAAACGTTGATTTTAAAGCCATTAGCCGATTAGGTTCAAAAGCACTTTTGGTATTTCTCGCCGGAACGTTCGGCATTATTATTGGCGGTCCGATTGCCGTTTTAATCGTAAAACAATTTGACCCACAGTTATTTACGGAAGGCGACGGCATTTGGCGGGGATTAGCCGCTATTGCCGGAAGTTGGATTGGCGGCGGAGCAAATCAAACCGCTTTGAAAGAGGTATTTCAACCCTCAGACGCGGTATTTTCTCAAGCAGTAGCCGTTGATATTTTAGTTGCCGAAACGTGGCTCGCTGTACTATTGATCGGCGTAGGGAAGTCTGGTAAAATTGACAAGTGGCTAAAAGCTGACTCGAGCTCTATCGAAGATATAAAACAAAGAATTGACGCTGAGGAGGACAAACAGCGTATTCCGAGGTTTGATGAGCTAGTGCTGCTGGCAGCCGTTGGGTTTGGAGCTACCGCAGTTGCTCACTGGCTCGGAGATTTAATCGCACCGTTTTTAGAAGCTAATTACCCCTCTCTCAAAAACTTCAGCCTTACCTCCTCTTTCTTCTGGATTGTCACAATCGTAACGATACTCGGACTCACTTTTTCGCAGACCAAATTACGGGATTTAGAAAACGTAGGGGCCACAAAAGTCGGAACATTATTCCTCTATATTCTAATTGCTACCATCGGAATGCAGATGGACATCACCGCCATTTTTAATAATCCAAGCCTCTTCGCCGTAGGAATTATCTGGATGCTCGTTCATATAATCACCATCATCATCGTTGCCAAGCTTATTAAAGCTCCGTACTTTTTTATGGCGGTAGGTTCTCAGGCAAATGTGGGCGGAGCAGCATCAGCACCCGTTGTTGCCGCGGCTTTTCACCCCTCGCTAGCACCCGTTGGAGTATTACTTTCGGTGCTTGGATACGCCATCGGTACGTACGCCGGTTACATTACCGCTTTGTTAATGAAATGGGCATCTGTTGGATAAAATACTTTTTGGCATTATTTTAGAGTTTATTGTCATACCTGAACAAGACTGGAGAATACATGGCAAAAATTAACATAATAATCGTTTTAGTATCACTCTCTCTTATTCCCTCAACTGTTTTCGGTCAATCAAAATTTGGCTACGACGTAGAAATTGGCGGGTACTTTGCCACTAATGAGCGATTACCGTACTGGATGCAGGCAAATCAATTCGGCGTTCCGCCCGACTCCCGAAATACCACCCTCCTAACGCAGCGTTTTTACTCGAAACCAGACTCCGGTCAAAGACTCTTCGACTACGATTACGGACTCGAGTTGAACGTCCTGAATGGGCGACAGACCACTCTTCGGCTAACCGAAGCCTACATCAGACCGATAGTAGGAGCATTTCATTTACTAGTTGGGAGGAAAAAGCAAGTGCACGGTATTGGGGACTCAACATTGAGTAGTGGCTCAATGACTTGGTCAGGTAACGCCCAGCCAATTCCCGAAGTACAAATCGGTATCAGCGAATACCAGAAACTAATCTTTAACTGGTTTTTCTTTAAAGGACACCTATCGCACGGTTGGTTTCAGGAACAAACGTTTGCCAAAGATTATTTCCTCCACCAAAAATCGTTGTATTTCCGCATCGGAAAACCGAACGCACAAGTTAAATTATACGGCGGGATGTTGCACAATGTACAATGGGGCGGCACACCGAAATATGAAACCAACGAAGACGACGGCAAAACCGTAAATGGCAAATTCCCAAGCGATTGGTTCACGTTCAAGAATGTGTTTTTTCCGAAAGCGGCGGTTGTTGATACCACACTGGGCTACTCAAACTTCGAAGTAGAAAACCGTTTTGGTGCCCATTTGGGGCAACTCGACTTTGCCGCCGAAGTGAACATAAATTCACTGACAATATTGGGTTACCGCCAAATTCCGATTGAAACGGGGCGAACCATCGGTAGTTTATCCAACCTCGACGACGGCGTTTACGGACTTTCATTCAAAGGTAAAAAAGAGAAATCGTTTTTTCAGAAACTGGTAATCGAGTATTTATTTACGATGAACCAACACAGCTATCAAGGACTATTGGCAAGACTACTGAACATTCCGCTAAAGGATTATATGAACGATGCTTTTTTGTTTAATCATCAGCAGTATTTTGACGGGTGGTCTTATAATGACCGTACCATTGGCTCACCGTTTTTGATTCCGCAAAGCGAAATCCGAACCGAACGTAAAGTTGATAATGATTTTGTGTTTGCCAATAATAACCGCATCCGAGCGGTTTACCTTGGCTTCAACGGTAAAATCAACGGTGTAAGCATCACGCTCCGAACTTCGTTTAGTAAAAACTTCGGGGCAATTACGCTCCCCACCCCTCCCGCCGCCCAGAACTCTTATTTCTTTCAAACAAGTATCCCGCTCAGACGCATCGGCGGCAGTTTCAAAACCTCCATCGCCCTTGATCAAGGCGATTTAATTTACGACAATTATGGAGTAAATATTGCTTTTTGCAAAAGTTGGTAGAGTAAATATCAGGTGCGAGAATATATTTTTCGCATTACGGTAAAATATAAATTCTTTAAAAACTCCAAGAACAACGCTTTGAAATGCGGCTTTTTAGATAGGTATCAGTCATAAGAAGTAATTTATTATATTGCTGATATTTACTTATTCGCGGTAATTTAGAAAAGGTACTATTTATGACGTACACGGAAATAACAAAGCATTTTGGGACTAAGCTATCTGACCCAGAATTTCAAACTTTCCTCAAGAATATTTCATGCGATCAGACAGAATATAATGTCGCTAGAGGTGAATATATTTCCTCTAAAATCACTGGACTAGAGATTGGCTTCAGAAATGACGATACGATTTATGATGACAATGAGCAACAAGTTTACGAAAAAGGAACTCCCACCTTTTCACTATTCAACTTGCATCAAACGTCTGAAAAGTTTATCAAGTCAATACCTTTCGACATTAAATTCTCAGACAACAAACATATCATGAGAGCAAAAGCTGGTCAACCAATAAAAGTTACAGACTTCGAAAATAAACTCTTCAAGAAGCATTTTATGATTAATCACTTTAGGCTCGGGGATCTTGCGATTAGTATTGACTATAACTCAGACGAAACAATCGAGTTTATCCAAATACGCGACAATGACCAGTCGGAGGAACATATAAGACTACCGCTAAGAGCACTTGTACGTTATAGCGAGCGAAATGCAAGTATGAGCAATTAACAGACATCGTGCGTTTAGACAGGTTCGTACATTTAATACGCCACAACGCAAAGCTGCAAAATATCAGCAAAGAGTTTGAATTCGTAACCGATCAAAATGAACAGTTTCAGTCTAATTGAAAAAGTCGGAATGCCGCTCAGAATGCTTGGAGTTATCAATGGTAGTTCTAAAGCTTTATTTTGAAAATAGCTCTGCTAAGAGAATATTAGCCTTTGACCAACTTGTATATTGAACTGGAATTTTAATGGATGGAATAGGAGAAGCAATAAACCTTACTTTTTCACATAGATAAACTAAAAATTATGACCCAAAAGAATCTACCCAACAGTAAACTAATTTATGTATTTGCAATATTGAGCTGTATGCTCTTCTTCTTTGGGGGCATTGCCATTATTCTTGCACTAATTTCTTTTGTATTAGCCCAAAAATCTGAAAAGATATATCAACAAAACCCCACCGCTTATTCTAATATAAGTAAGGTCAAAAAAGGAAAGGTTATTGCCATAATCGGCTTGGTATTAAACCTAATCATTATCGGAGTTACCATCTGGACACTTTACACCATTGGCTGGGGTGCTTGGTCAGATGAGTTCATCAGAAAGTGGGACGAAGGAGTACAAAGTGGCCGTAGTTAAATTCATAAACTGATAAAACATGACTAAAAAGAAACGCAAAGCAGCTTATAAATACCTCTTCATCTTTTTGTGTCTGAGCATTCCACTTTTAACTGTTTCACAAGGATTAGAAGATATTGTTTATTACGGTGAACGTTCTTTCTTATTAGAAGGCACTCAAATTCCCGATTCTCTCAAAGAAAACCGGTACGATAGATTACCGCTTTCGTACAAAGAGCTTGTCCGAAAACCCGTGTGGGATTTGTCTAAAGCCTCCGCCGGAATATCAATCAGATTTCTTTCCAATTCCACGCGTATCAGTGTGAAATGGACGGTGCTGAATAATAATAAAATGAGCCACATGGCGGAAACCGGAATCAAAGGCGTCGATTTATACTTTGACAATAACGGAACTTGGCAATACCTCAATACGGCTCGACCAAGTGGCATTGAGAATGAATATCTGCTGATAAAAAGTATGCCCACTGAGATGCGGGAGTTTAAAATGTACTTACCTCTTTATGACGGCGTTAAAAGCATTGAAGTAGGCATTGACTCAAACAGCGTAATTGAAAAACCGTTGAAAAAGAACCGCAAATCAATCATTTTTTACGGAACCAGTATTACCCAAGGTGGGTGTGCGTCCCGCCCCGGAATGGCACACACCAATATTATTTCCAGAAAATTAGGTATTGATTGCATCAACTTTGGGTTCAGTGGAAACGGCAAAATGGAGCAACCAATTAATGAGTTGATTTCGAAATTTACTCCCCTATTTTACGTGATTGAGTGCTTACCAAATATGGATGCGGAACAGGTTACAAATAATACCATCCCGCTCGCAAAAACTATTCGAGAGAGGCGGTCCGAAACCCCCATTATTTTTGTGGAGAATTTCTTGTACGAGTCATTGGCTCTGGATAAAAAAGCGAAAGAAATTATTCTCGAAAAGAATACTGCTCTAAAAACAGAATACACTAAAATGATGGACGACGGATTTAAAAATATCTTTTATATAAGTAGCGAGAATGCTACGGGGAAAGATCACGAAGGAACTGTTGATGGAGTCCACTTCACCGATTTAGGATTCATCAGGTACGCCGATTTTTTAATAGATAAGTTTACCCAATTGGGTCTTCTAACTGACGAAAAGTAATAAAATATGCTGTCAAGGCCCAACCGCAATTGCAAATCAGAAAAATAGCACAATCCAAAATTGGATTCTTATAAGGAATGCTCTGCGAAACCAAAATTGATTGATAAGGCTATCGAACTTTATAGAACTTCAGAAATTAAATAGAGGCGTTAGAACACTACAAGCAAGCTATTATGCTCGCTTAAAAACAACATGACAGACAATTGAAGGTGTGTCGAGAGAATTTAATGGATTTTGAAACTAAAATATAACGTTCTATTAAAATGAAAACACAAACTTGAACTACTTCTGCTAAGGAATCAAAGACTTAATAAGTACTAGATTTTAATTAATCGACAATTTGTGTTTTGTGAAATATTTGAGTCCGCTGAATTCTATTTGCAATTTTTTACCAATATCTGAGATAATTTCCTCGACAGCATCAGCTAATATATCAAGACTTTCATAGTGGTGGGGTTTGGACCACGAGTACTTCATTTTACGCCATAAGGTCTCAATCAAGTTCAGGTGTGGGCTGTAAGTCGGCAGATGAAAAATGTAAAGGCCCTTTTCTTGCCACTCTTGAATTTTGTCCTTGAAATCATCTGATTGATGGATAGTAGCGTTGTCAAGTACAACTACTGTTTTTTGGGTAATCTTTTCTGCTAAACAAGCTATGACCAGACCAGTGCAAAATGTGTCTGTTGACGAATAAGCATGTAAGTTACTATCCCTTGAGAGCAGACCAAAGACATTGATTTTTTGACTTTTCTTTGGCACTATCTTTATATATTCCCCTTTGGGTTGCCAGCCGTAGGGAATGCAAGGGTCAAGCGAAAAACCAGACTCATCACCATAATACGCTTTCAGGTACCCTTTCCCTTCCAAAAACAGTATCTCACATAGTTTTTGAACTAAGGATTTATATTTCGCAGGGTCTTGACACTTTTTTATGCACTAAATCCTCTGATGCCTTTGCCAAATCCGCCTTTCGACCACGACCCTTTTCTATTTACAAACCAACAATCCCTTTGGATTGCCAATTAGAAAACCACTTACCAACCGTGTTGACCCGTGTTTGATATAAAGTAGAAATGCTTTGTATGTCATAGCCTTGGTTACTCAATAATATACTCGAACAGCGTACCCGAAAGTATGGCTTAGAATGGTTTCTCGAACCTTCTTCTAAGGTCGTGACCTCTTCTGATGTTAATTTTATATATTTATAGCCCACTGATAAAGATACTATCTTATCAACCAAAATTGGCGTTTATATTACTTGAGCTACTTAACGTTGGCAGTAATTAAACATCGTCACTTTTAAATTTGAATATTTATGATACTAAAGAGTCGATACAAGAAATTAAATCGGATGTCTTCCAAATCTGGAATTATCATATTATTTATGCTCGCTCATCTAATCCTATTCTTGATGATGGTATTTACTTTTCCAAGGATTAATGCTAAAATTGGCACCCAAGCGTTTGATTTAAAGACATTTGGGTACTCACAAGAGGAAGCCACATTAATGATTCAAAATTTAGATCAATCAACAATTGATTTCTATGTTTTCCCTCAACTTTTGCTACTTGATATTTTATATCCCATTTTACTCGCACTCTTTTTGAGTACCTTAATTATTCGGTTATCGAATCTAATATTGGTAAACCCTAATCGCATTTATTCAAATTTATTTATGCTACCCTTTATTGCAATGCTAATCGACTATCTTGAGAACGTAATGATTTTGGTGATGATAACAAATCCCACAGAAGTATCATCAGGAGTTATCAAAGCGGCAAGTATCTTTACACAAATGAAAGGGGCTTTGACTACTATTAGTTGGGTTGTAATTTTAATCCTTTTCGTGATTTGGCTTAATAAAAGATGGAGAGATAAAAACGTACTGCCAACAAAACCTAAACTGCATTAAAACGCAGTTTAGCCAAACCGTTATGCTTCATAAAACAGAGTGAGAAAAATGAATAAATCAAAAAAAATTTGGGATAGTGCTTCAAAGAACTACGACAAAACAGAAGAACGCTTTGAATACATCCACCAAAAGTCAAGGAAAAATACTAAAAAGTATCTCGAAAGCACTAATGTTGTTTTAGATTACGGGTGTGGAACGGGTACAACAGCTTGTGAGATTGCCAAAGATGTTAAAGAGATTTACGCTATTGATATATCCTCGAAAATGATTGAAATTTCCAAAGGAAAGGCAGCAGAAAAAAATATCGAAAATATAACGTTCGCAGAGGGGGATATTTTTGATAAAAAGCTAAGAGAAGAATCTTTTGATAGGATTCTGGCTTTTAATATGTTGCATACTATTCCTAATCCGGAGAATGCTGCACAAAGAATAAATGAATTATTAAAACCTGATGGGTTATTTATATCTATTACTCCCTGCCTAGGAGATAAAATGTCTTTTCTAGTTGGCTTGCAAATTCGGCTAGTCCAGATAATGTGCAAAATTGGAATAATCCCAGTTCCTATTAGAAGGATTAAAAGTTCAGATTTAGATGATTTAATCACAAATGAATATTTTCAAACTGTTGATTCCGAGAAGATTTATAAAGGAGCAACTAGCTATTTTATGGTAGCAAAGAAAAAAATTAAACATAAAAAAAGGTACTAACACTATATATAGCAAATAGGGCATTCACCGCATCATCATTGACCCGAACGACCCAAACGCCGTTTACGTCGGAGTAATGAGCGACCCTTTTACACCAAACGAACACCGAGGACTTTATAAAACCACCGACGGCGGAAAAACCTTCGATTCCGAACCGATGATTCCGGCAGATGAGACAAAAGGAGTTCACGCTGATTTTCACGCTTTCTGGGTGAATCCCAACGACCCGCAAAACTTCATTATCGGTGGCGATGGCGGTCTGGGGATTACCAACGA
>Ga0222709_1000116_pt1 | contig 30630 bp, 19 predicted proteins | sample AntAcemetage1692_FD_179822 | JGI IMG/M metagenome (GOLD analysis project Ga0222709, IMG submission 179822) | Saline water microbial communities from Ace Lake, Antarctica - #1692 | ecosystem: Environmental > Aquatic > Non-marine Saline and Alkaline > Saline | place: Antarctica: Ace Lake...
GCGACCAATTTATGATTAGAAGAAACTATGCCAAGACATTCGCTGGATTCAAAACAAGGATACTTACGAAAATCACTTCATTGACAATAATTCAACTCATAAACTTAAGGCAAGGTAAGAAAATCAATAACTTAAAAACCTGCATTGTCTAAATGCACTACGGGTACATTACAGTATAATAGTTATCTTAGCTACGATACTTCTTCTAAACTTTGGCACACTGTATGCTCAGGTGACCAACGCCAATAAATATAATATGGAAGTTCATTTTGTTCAAGGTTATGGAAAAATAGCAGATGATGACTTCTGGAGTAATCCCCCAGAACAGACTTGGATATCAACCGCAAGAAACGATACCGATGGACAGATTACTGACATTTTTGATAGAACCAGTGGTGCAAGTAATCTTCCAAATACCTGTTATGAAGAAAGTATGACTTCGGATCGTTGGGGACGTGTGGTATCTCAACGTATGGGATTGATTTCCGAAAGTACCTCTGGGAGGTATGATTATGAAATTTTTTCTTGGGAAGATGATGCGGGAGAGCGTTGTAGATGGGACAACGGAGACGCTAATAGAGCATATAATTGGGGCTTGGGTTATCCAACTAATGATGCACCTTCAGTTTGGACACAAAAAGAAGATGCAAACAGTTTTAATAACACTTCATTTAGGTGGAAACATACTTGGAGATATTGGGCTGGGAATCAGAGTAATCCTTTAGATTTTGGATCTTTAACCACCGGTACAAAATTTCATGTAAATACGAACGCTTCTGCTCCTACAGGTGCGGATGCTTCTTTAGGATATAAAAGTGAGTGGACAACTGGTTTTAGGCCGGGTAATGATGTAACTTATAAGTTTGTAGTACCTGCGGGAACTACAAAAAGGGTAACTATTTCTACCGATAATACAACGACAAATACCGGTATGGTTGACAGTTATCTATATTTGTTAAACTCTTCAAAATCCATTATTAGCTTTAATGATGACGGGGGAGGGAGAGGTGGAACATCTAAACTGACTAAAGACTTATGCCCTGGAACGTACTACATTGGTGTTGATGGTTTTGGTACTACCCACCTTGGAGCATTCAAATTAGAAGTAACAAGTTCTGATCTTTCTGTAACTCCGGGTACTATTGCTATTTCAACTAGTAATGATTTATTTATTAAGCTCTGTCCGAATGAGCTTATCCCTGCTATTTCTAGCACTAGCACTGGTACTTCTACTTTAGGAACAATCACCTATAAGTGGATGAGATTTACCTATAACAACGGAGCTTGGAGTAACCCAACCGAATATACGGCAGCAGGAACTGGACCTGCCGCTTCATCCCTTGGAACAATGGGCACAGATGAGGTGGTTGGATACTACAGAATTGATTCCGATTGCGGCACGTCTGCTAAAACTGCCTCTGCTTATTTTAGTAAACATGTCGTAGCGATAGCTGCTGGATCAATTGGAAGTGATAAAACGGTACCTTTTCCTCATGAAGTATCAAATGGCAGTGCAACGAGTATAACCAATGCAAGTTCCAGTCCAAACCAACTTATCTCTTGGGAAAAAAATGTAAATTCTAATGGATGGGTAGATGCTGATAATAGTACCAATACGCAAACGTACGCACTCCCAGATTTGGTTAATAAAAGTACTCAATTCAGAAGAAAGGTAACAAATAGTTGTAGCGGATTCGAATACTCAGCACCCATAACTGTATCTGTAATCAAACCAAACGGTGTCATAGTAGGAAAAGTATCAAGCAAAACTGGTGGCGGAGTAAACAATGTGACCATTTCGATTCTTAGAGAAACGTCGTTGCCAGGTGGAGAGCCGATAAAACTTATACCACAACTACCACCACAGACGGAACCTATTCTATTGGAGGTATCTACTATGGCTCTACTGCCGAATCAAGTGGTGCAACTGCCAATTTTACCGTAACACCCGCTAAGGGCGACCATATTTTTGAACCAACTTCTTTACCGCGGGTTGTTTCTCAGGCAGTGAAGCAACCTGCCGACGCCAACTTTTTGGACAAAACCGTATTTAGCGTAACGGGTACTATTACCCAAGAATGCACAGATTGTACCGGAGGCACAGTTCCGTTGCCAGTAATTTGTCCTATTCCCAAAATAGAGCTGTTGATTGATAATGTTTATTTGGCAAATAAAACCCTTAGTGATGGAACTTATACCCTTTCGTTAGACGAACAACGAGAGTATATTATAAAACCTCGTTATAAAAATCACACCTTTAGTCCGGCACAGATAGCATTACCAGTTGGCGATGCCCCGTCCATAGAAAATGTTCATTTCAAGGATGTTACCACAAAAACGATTTCAGGAACGTTTTTGGGTGGTTGTAGTGAATTTATAGGAAACGCGACGATCAAGTTCAGTAAAGTCATGCCCGAAGTGGAGGGTTCAAGCCCTGCTTCATATTTTACCAAAACGGTAACTACTGGTGTGGGTGGTGCGTATAGCATCACACTTCCTGCGGGAATATACAAGGCTTCAATTGATGGATATACCGAAGGAGGAACAGGTATAGATTTAAATGAACTGACGGTAAAAGATTTCATGAACAATAAAGTATTGAATCAAGACTCATTGCGAAGAGACATAGACACAACAAACAGAATACTAAATTTTGTGTATCCTCGTCCTCCGGTTTTAGAAGTTTCAGGCTTGCCCATTGTCTGTACGCCTATAGTTCAAGTATGTGATGATCCTTTGATTTTACCCACCCCATACTCTTTAATGCGTCAAAACGACTCTACGCTCATCACTATCCGAGTGTGGCAAGGAGAAGCCAAAACCTGTCCAGCGAAAGATAGCATCGTATATATAGCCACGAATGTACAACAAGACGATGTCAACCAAGACTTTGAGCTTGCTAATACCATAGGTGTGGTTACCATAAAACTTAAAGGAGGAATTCCCAATATAGTTTGTCCGTACATAAAACCATTAACTATTCAGTACGCAGATAAATATAAAAGAATCGCAACAGAAGAAAACATAAATGTAGTAGTAACTGGCCTAAAGTCTGATATAGGAACCTTCACGACTGTTTCACCAGAGGTGCCGCTTAAAATACTTCATGATCCGCAAGGAGATTTAAGTTATAGTTTTTGGGAAGCAAATAAGACGAGCGAACAAGCCATTCGTTTTTTCAGGGAGTCGAGTGATCAGGCAAATGCCTGGGCGGAGGTAAAACTAGGTACAGCGTTTACGGCAGGAATAGGGCTTTCGATAGACACTGAGATATGGGGTAGTATAAAAGGATCATTAGGTGTGGGGTCTAGAAATGCCACGGATCATGAGTCTATTCTTTCTATTTCGAACTCGCAAATATTCTCAACGGCTGACAACGAAGAAGTAGTAGGTGCTCAGGGAGACGTGTATATAGGTTCTGCAATAAATTTACTTTATTCTAAAACACATACACTTTCATACACAGACCCTTGTACTTTAGTTTTAAAAGGTGACTTTATAATCGCACCTGATGGTTTTGCTACTGAATACGTGTATTCTGAAGACCATATAGTCAATACTATTGTGCCTACGCTACGAGCTTTTAGAGATAACCCAGCTAACACCGCACCCGAAAAAGCAAAGTATAGCAATCAGGTTTCTGTTTGGGAACAAATAATTTCTAACAACGCTGCTAACAAAAGACGTGCTCCATTCGAAAAAAACCTATCCTTTGACGGAGCTGCTGGTCCAATAAGTTCGACCACCACCACTTCGTCTTCAAAAATTAGTACAATTGAGTTCGGTTTAGAAGTAAATGCAGAATTAGCCATCGAATTAGGAATAGATATGGGTGGAGTCGGAGTAAGTGGTGGAGTAGTGATAAATACAAAATTAGAAACTGGCTCAAGCACTACAGGCATTCAGATAAACTCTACCACCACCGGCTATGTACTAGACGACGGCGACAACGGCGATTATTTCTCAATAGATATTAAAAAAGATCCTGTTTATGATACCCTAGTGTTTCAATTGGTAGCCGGAACCTCAAGTTGCCCTTGGGAAGCAGGCACACAACCACGGGATGAAATGCAGTTGGTCTGTGCCATAAATAAAGTTTCGGGAATAGATATAAACGGCGAAGCAGAATTTGTTTTAGAACTTTCAAACACCAGCCAAAGCGGAGAAAGTAGAACCTATGCATTAAGCTTTGACCAAGCAAGTAACCCTAATGGGGCAGTGGTTACCATTGGCGGTAGCCCGGTAGTAGGAACAACAAGCTACACCATTGCATATCTTGGTTCGGTACGGGTGGCAGTAAAAGTAAAACGAGGGACATCAACTGTTTTCTCCTATACCGGACTTAAATTTAAACTTGCAGATGCCTGCGACGGCGATATTAGTAAGTCGGTATTGCTTAATGTATTCTTTAATAGTCCGTGTAGTAACGTAACTCTATTTTCTCCTACTTCTGGATTTGGAGAGGCAGCAAGTACCATAGATTTTATTATAAAAGACTATGACAAAGCAAACCTTACGAATATCGCGATGGAGTATTCTGTAGCTGGTACAAGCAGTTGGTCAGAAGGTTTCTTAAAGACCCCCACTCAACTTTCAGCAGACCCAAGCGGAACATTGGTCAAGTGGACTTTACCTAGTAATCTAAAAGACGGTAGGTATAGCTTTAGGTTAAAATTACTGTGTACCAGCAATATAGTATATTCCGAAACTGTCACTGGTGTGATAGACAGAAAGGCTCCAGTACTATTTGGAATTACCGAGCCTTCAGACGATAACTTTATAATTGGGGATCAAATCTCAGCTACGTACAATGAGTATTTAGGTTGCGGTGATTTATCCGGAAGCAATTTGATTTTGAAAAACCTAAATATCAATACGATTATCAATGCTCAATTAGGGTGTTTTGAAAACAAATTAATGATAGTGCCCTTAGCTTCTATGGGTGCCACACTTGACAGTGTAAGGGTTACTTTACAAAATATTTCTGATGCATACGGAAATGTAAAATCAACTCCTGATTCGTGGAAGTTTGTACTTGGAAACTCAGTGGCAGCAACCGGAAATTCCGCATTATCACTTACCCCTAATCCAACTAGTACCGACAGTAAAACTGATTTGGGAGATAAGAAGTCGTCTACATTAGTCGCTGATATAACCAAGGTGGAAAATGCTTCTGGTACGTTAGATTTCTACTTTACGTTACCATCAAATGCACCAAACGACATCTTGATAAATTATTCGGTGTCAGGAAGTGCTAACGCGTCAAATGATTACACGGTTTCTTTCTTCCCAGATGTTAGAGTAGATGGAAGAAAAATAACCTCAAATCAGTTTAACGGAACTTTTGGTACGGCAACTATTTTGGCTGGTCAAAAAACGGCTATCGTAAAAGTAGATCCAACTGATGATGACCTCTTTGAAGGGGACGAAACAATAATTTTCACCGTAAACGAAGGCGGTGACTACGGTATAGCTTCGAGTTATACTATGACAGTTGTAATCATGAACGATGATGCAGACGACTGCCTAAATGGTGGGAATGAGTTTCTACCTACAAACAATAATGTAGGAAATACGGCTATTGTGCCAGGAACTTATCATAAGTCTGTATTAGCATCGAATGGGCAGATAGAAAGCCCAACGAATGTTGTAGCCAAAGCAGCCAAGTCGGTATCCCTAAATCCAGGATTCGAAGTCAAAGCTGGAGCTGTATTCCAAGCGATAATTGAAGGCTGTCCGCCGTCGGTATCCGCTTATAGCATTGCTACCAACAATAAAAATAACTTTGTTGCCAGCAACTCGTTTCAATTCGATAATGTCAGCCAATTGGCAAGTTCTGAAGAGTCGGATGTGCAGTATGAGCCAAATGTGATTGCTGCCGTCTCTGCCGAGAAAGTCTATTTTGAATTTACACTCGAAAAAGACGATGATATTACCCTTTTGCTTTTGAACAGCTTTGCCGGAGAAAAAATGAGGGTGATTGATAATGCAAACTACAAAGCTGGAACATACACGGCCGAAATAGAAACTAAGGACCTTAAAAAAGGGGAGTATTACATCCAATTAATTTTGAATGATAAAAAGATATATCAAAAAATAAGTGTTTTGTAATTTCAGAAAATCATAAAAAAATACGGGTAGTAATTTAATACGACCTCACAACAGCCGACTGCCTAAAAGTAGTCGGCTGTTGTGTTATGAGGCTATACCTTTCAGCGGGATTGCTTATCTTGCTTTTCAAACCTATTCAACCCGTACTCATGAAATTTAACTTCTTCCTCAAATCGCAACTCGTTGCGGTGCTAATTCTCCTATCTTTTGTAGCCTCAGCACAACTAAAAGTTGCCAAAATATTCTCTGACCACACGGTTTTACAACGTGACCAACCCCTAAAAGTTTGGGGTTGGGCTACGCAAAATAGCGAAGTGAGCATTCAGTTTGCTAGCCAAAATGTAAACGTAACTACTGATAATTCAGGAAAGTGGCTGGCTACGCTAAACGCCATGTCAGCGAATAAGAATCCGCAGGTACTAACGATAAAGTCAGGCACAGAAACCATAGATTTCGAGGATATTTTAGTTGGCGATGTGTGGCTTTGCTCTGGTCAGTCAAACATGGAATGGCGATTGAAAGACGTCAACGATGCCGAAGTTGAAATTGCGGTCGCAAATTATCCACTAATTCGACATTTTAAGGTTCCTTTAGAACTCGAATTTACGCCGCAAAAAGACTTGAACGGCGGTCAGTGGGAGGTAGTAACTCCCGAAACTGCCGCCGAATTTACGGCAGTTGGTTATTTTTTCGCCCGTCATTTGAAAAATGAATTGGATATACCAATTGGCTTACTAAATTCTTCTTGGGGTGGCTCGCAGGTAGAATCTTGGATTAGCGGTAATGCTATCAAAAGCTCGGAAGTACTTGGGTATTACGCAGAAAAAATGCCAAAAAGCTGGGATGAAGACGCCAAATCTACGGAACAGAAATTAATAAACCGTATCTATAAAAATGCAAATATTGATGTCAATAAAATTAACGAAAACGAGTACCTAAGTCCAACGTATGACTATGGAAAATGGTTGAACATCAATGTCTCTGGTCAATGGAAATGGCAGGGTTTTCCCCCTTTTCTGGGAACAGTCTATTTGCACAAGTTCGTTGAAGTTCCTGAATTGTTTACGAATCAGACTACTGAGTTTTCTTTCGGGAATAATACCGGAAATTTTGAATTAATCGTGAATGGTAAAACCATTTACAAAGGTTACGCAATAGGAAAAATTGTTACTAAAATTCCCGCTGAAACGTGGAAAATTGGAGCAAACAGTATTCTGATAAAAGCATCTGCCAATGATAACAGTAATGGCCAGAAATGGATGGGTTTCGGAGGGGATAAAAATGACTTTTATTTACAAGTCACTGATGATAAAAAAATCATGCTCGTTGATGAACAGTGGAAAATGATACCATCTTTCAAAGCGGAACGGAATTATACCCGTAGTAAGAATGACGCAGGGAGTATCATTTACAATTCAATGATTGCCCCGATTACAGATTATGGTATAAAAGGAGCTATTTGGTATCAGGGTGAAAGTAACGCTGGAAGGGCGTATCAGTACCGCAAATCATTCCCGTTAATGATTGAAAACTGGCGACAGGATTGGGGGTACGATTTTCCGTTTTTCTTTGTGCAACTTTCAAGTTACGGAGGTTTTCAGAGCAGTAATGAAGGAAGTAACTGGGCAGAACTCCGTGAAGCTCAGACCATGACATTACAGCTTCCCCAAACGGGTATGGCGGTAACCACCGACATCGGTAATCCTGATAATATTCATCCCCGAAACAAGCAGGATGTAGGAAAACGTTTAGCCCTCTCTGCTCTGAAAGTAGCGTACGGAAAAGACCTCGTTTACAGTGGTCCGGCGTACAAAAGCGTAGCATTCACAAAAGCAAAAGCCGCTTTGAGTTTTGAAAATATTGGAAGTGGGTTAATGATAAAAGATAAATATGGCTACCTGCAAGGCTTTGAAATTGCGGGAAGTGATCAAAAGTTCTACTACGCCAAAGCCGAAATTCAGGGGAATGATATACTCGTAAGTCACCCAATGGTGAAAGATCCGAAAGCGGTCCATTACGGCTGGACAAACTCCCCAATCGACGCAAATCTTTTCAATAAAGAAGGACTCCCCGCTTCGCCATTTCGGACGGATAATTGGAAGGGGATTACGGAAGAGGTGAAGTTTGATTGATTTTAAGACAATCGTAACTCAAAACATTGTACGGATATTAAGTGTTCAAAAACTCAATAAGTTAATGCATAGTGTTTCCGTCGGTATTGCGTTTAGGTAACAGCCAAGCTATTAGCAGTTGACCTTAGTACTTTTCATAGTTAAAATTGAATCCATGCTTAACTTGAGAACCATACTTGCACTCATCCTTTATATTCCAACGGCTTTTGCTCAAACAGAGCAAAAGCCATTGGTGAATTACAGTGCAATTGATTACAAAGGCGAAAACCAAAACTGGGGCATATCACAAAATAATCAACGGGAAATTTTCGTAGCTAATAATGCTGGCTTGCTGGTTTTCAATAGTCAAAGTTGGCTTAAATACGATTCTCCAAACGGCAGTATTCTCCGATCGGTAAAAGTAGTGAACGATAAAGTTTATACGGGTTGTTACATGGAGTTTGGATTTTGGAAAAAAAATGAATTCGGAAAGTTGGACTATACTTCCCTGTCTCAAAAAATATTCTCCCAAATACTCGAAGACGAACAGTTTTGGGAAATCCTGTGGCTTAATAACCAGCTTCATTTTCAATCGCTTAACAGAATTTACGTTTTTAGCGAGGGTGGAAAATTACTTCAAATCATATCTTCCCCAAAAAATATCTACAAGTCTTTTACTTTTCAAGAGTCAGTTTACTTTCATGTCTTGGAAGAAGGTCTTTATCGACTCGTCGATGGTAAAAAAAAGCTGGTAATAGCTCAGGAAAAACTGCGGGAAACGCTGATAAATAGGCTGGCGGTGCTTGACGGCAAAATGGTGCTGATTACGCAAGAAAAAGGTCTTTTGGAGTTTAGAGATGGGCAAATTACGGAATGGGCAAACCCGACGAATGCTACGTTGAAAAATATCAGTATTTACTCCAGTCTTGCATTAAAAGATGGGAGTATCTGTTTGGGTACTATTTCAAACGGTGCTTATTTACTTTCAAAATCGGGAGATGCCTTGACTCGGATAAACCAACGAACCGGCCTGCCCAATAATACTATCCTCAGTCTTTTTGAAGACATTGATAAGCATATTTGGCTGGGTTTAGACAACGGAATTGGCATTCTGAATAATGGCTCTCCGATCAGGGTTTTCTACGATAGCCAAAGCGAATTAGGCACTATATATGCCGCCGTTCTGCACGAAGGTTGCCTTTATTTGGGCACAAATCAGGGGCTTTTTTACCGAAAATATGGAACGGATGCCCCTTTCAAATTTATTCGGAATACCAAAGGGCAAGTCTGGGCGTTGAAAATATTGGACGGTCGGTTAATTTGCTGCCATCATACGGGGTCATACCGGATAGAAAATCAGGAGGCAATTCCTATCAAACTCGGCCTAGGAACTTGGGATATAAAAAAACTCAACGATTCGGTTTACGTGCAAGGCAACTACGACGGGTTGTATGTACTCGATCAAAATTTTGGCTTCAAGAACAAAATCAAAGGATTTGATATTTCAAGTCGGTTCTTTGAATTTACCGATCAGCAACACGTACTCGTCAACCATGAATACAAAGGAGTTTTCAAAATAGCTATTTCGCCTGATTACGAGAAAGCATTGAACGTGACTTTAGATAAGAGCGTACCTAAGGGTCGGAAGTCTGGTTTGGTGAGTTATAATAACCGCATTATCTACTTTTACGAAGGCGGATTATATGCCTTTGATAACGCAACGGCTACTTTCAAAAAAGATTCCGTACTCAGTAATTTGTTCCTGAGAAACGAAGGGTTTGCTTCTGGGAAGCTCATCAAAGCAAATGGTAAACTTTGGGGTTTCACGAAAAAGAACATCGTTTTTATCGAAGTCTCAGGTACTACCTATATAAGTGGAAAAACCCCTTTCTCGACTCGGACTCGAAACGATATTGCTGGTTTTGAAAGCTTATCGTTCTTGTCGGAAGGCAATTATTTACTCGGCATTGCAAAAGGGTATATGCTGCTAAACCTTGCCCAAGTAAACCAAAAGCCATTAAAAATTTACCTGAACGCTGTAAAAGTCGCCAAAGTTGATGCGGCAGACCGCTCTTTGAGTATCATTAAGCCAACATCGCTTAACTTTGAAGAAAATAATTTGAGTTTCAGCTTTAGCTCCGTGAATTTTGACAAATTTACGGAGCTAAATTACCGTTATCAACTCGTAAATTACAATCAGGCTTACAGTAAATGGAGTAACCAAGCCGAAGCCATATTTAAAAACCTGCCTCCTGGTAGTTATGTGTTTAAAGCCCAAGCTAAATTAGGTGGAGTAGATTCTACGAATGAACTATCCTATGCTTTTACGATAGAGCGTCCGTGGTACTTTTCCAGCGTCATGCTATTCGTTTACATGTTGCTATTGTTATTGACCTTCTTGGCGATTCACCTCATTAGTCGGCGGTACTTCAAAAACCAGCAGCGTAAAGTTTTAAAAAAGAAAAAGCGGGAGCTGACTTTGGCAAAATTAGAAAGTGAACGAGAAATTGTTTCTTTGAAAAACAAAAAGCTCTTGTTGGAAAACGAAAGTAAAACCCGTGAACTTGCCAGTTCTACTCTAAGCTTGGCGAAGAATAACGAAGTGTTGATCTCAATTCGGGACGAGCTGAACCAACAAACCGAAACAGGGAAATTAAAGTCTATCTTCGACCTTATCGATAAAAACTTACATAAGGAAAGTAGCTGGGAGCTTTTTCAAGACGCCTTCAATAATACGGATAAAGACTTTCTAAAAACCCTGAGCGAGCGACACTCTAACCTTACGCCAAATGATCTTCGGTTAGCTGCCTATTTACGCTTAAACTTAGCCTCAAAAGAGATAGCTCCACTGCTAAATATATCTTATAAAAGTGTGGAAATAAAAAGGTACCGCCTCCGCAAGAAATTACAGTTAAATAAGGCTGATAATTTGGTACAATACATACTTGAAATATAACCTTCTCTCTTTTTTTTGGTTGATAATACATAAGTACTTAGCTGTCCGTCAGGCTAAATACTTTAAACTTTGATTTTAGGTGCATACGTAAGCCGCTGATAAACAATGTTTTGTGAAATTATTTTTTCGCTAAAACATCTTGTATAGTTGTTGTATAGGTCGAAAATTACGGTTGTGGGCTACTTTATTCTAAGTTTGCAGATTATCAGACTAAAGTGATAAAAAATATAACTAAACTTATACATGAAATTTCTATTCATCTGGTCGCTGGTATTGGGATTAAGTTTATACTGCGAAGCCCAAAACCTGAAAGGTAAGGTAAAAGAGCAGAATGGCGAGGGCATCCCCGGAGTAGCCGTAGCCGTCGAAGGTGGTCAAGGGACTTTTACTGATATTGACGGAAGCTTTACCCTGAATAATATCAAAAAAGGGGACAAATTGACTTTCTCGTTTATCGGCTACGAAACCCAAGAAGTTATCATAGCAAACCAAACTGACTTGCAAGTAATAATGGCTAACGCAGCCAACGAACTGGAAGAAATTGTGGTTGTGGGCTATGGTACTCAAAACAAAAAAGAAGTTACGGGAGCGGTTTCTGTGATTAGCAGTGAAACTATCCAACGAATTAATCCGGTACGGGTTGAACAAGCTCTACAAGGGCAAGTTGCTGGGGTAAATATAACCTCACAGTCGGGTTCACCGGGAAGTGGTTCTACCATCAATATCCGTGGAATTTCGACAAACGGCGACAGCCGACCGTTGATTTTGGTGGACGGAAACGTAATCGAAGACTTGAGTGTAATAAATCCGCAGGATATTGAAAGCGTGAACGTACTGAAAGATGCAACGGCGGGTATCTACGGTGTTCGAGCGGCAAACGGTGTTATTTTAATCGTTACTAAAAGCGGGCGGTTAAACACGAAAATGAAATTCGACTTGACCACGTATTACGGAGTTCAGAGCACTACGCGTAAAATACCCGTTTTGAATGCCACCGAATACGCTTTGCTTAAAAACGAATCGTTTACCTTTGGCGGCTCACGTCCACCGTTTAGATCAATCGAAGGTTTAGGAATTGGTACTAATTGGCAAGACCTGATTTTTCAAAACGCACCCATTTATAGTTTGAACCTTGGGATGAACGGTGGTAAGAAAAAATCTAAATACTCCGCTGGAGTTTCTTATTTAGATCAAGACGGTATCGTGGGCGGAAGCAGTGCGAAGTTTCAAAGAATCACTACGCGGGGAAACTATACCTATGATTTCAGCAAAAAACTAAAGGTAAATGTTACGGGTCTGTACCTGTACACAGACAAAAATAGCCTGCTTGAAAATTCACTCGGTTCGGTACTCTTCAATGCCTTAAATATGGCCCCAACATTGCCTGTTAGAGATAGTAACGGAAGCTTTACCCTCGCCGAAGGCTTGGGGAATGAAGTGATAAATCCAGCGGCTCAGATTAATGATACCTATAATTCCAGTCAGGTAAACAAAATCAGCGGCACGTTAGGTGTAACCTATAACGTATTTAAAAATTTAGAGTTTAACTCACGGTTTCAGTTTAATCATGCCGTGGTAGATGGCCAATTATTTTCGCCAGAAGTATTTTACGGTTCTGGAAAAGTATTCAACGTAGCCCGGAGTGCTTACACCGAAAACCAAAGTGTTTTTCAGGATTACACTTGGGATAACTACCTCACTTACTCTACTTCGTTTGGGGGCAGTCATAATATAAAGGCGATGATTGGAAGCTCTGTTTTCAAAACCATCGGTGAGTTTGCTAGTTCTACTGGGTTTAATATTCCTGATAACTCTATAGGAAATGCGACATTGGATAATGTAACTGATGTAATTGATAATTTCCAGAATGGTAATAATATGTTCGATTCTCGTCTACTCTCGTATTTCACCAGAGTACAATACGATTTCAAAGGAAAATATTTATTGTCGGCAGTTTTAAGAAGAGATGGTTCAACCAAGTTTGGGCCTAAAAACCAATTCGGCTATTTCCCGTCAATATCTGCCGGATGGAATGTTTCGGATGAAGCATTTTTTAAGAATATAACATTCGTCAATCAGTTAAAATTAAGGGCAAGTTACGGTATTGTTGGTAACGACCGTATCGCTGATTACGGGTTTGTTTCGTTGCTAAACGGTGAAGGGGTTTATGTCTTCAACAATGATTTGGTTTTTGGAAGAACAATCGGTAGGCTGAATAATCCCGAAATTCAGTGGGAAGAGCAAAAAACGCTCGACATCGGTTTTGATGCTAAGTTTGGAGGTAATAAATGGAACCTGACCATGGATTACTTTAAGAAAAGAACGGAGAAATTACTGCTTGTAGCGGAAGTTTCGGGTATTCTCGGGGCTTCGGCTCCCGGTTCATCGCCTCCCATTACCAATGCGGGTACGGTTGATAACCAAGGACTAGAGTTTCAGTTGGGCTACGTAGAGCAATTAAGCAAAGACTTGAGCGTAAACGCTTCATTTAACGCTACGAGGTTAGTAAACAATGTATTATTCGTAAACTCAGAGGGCGGTTTCTTGGCTGGAGGTTCTTTTGGGGTAGGTCAGGAGCCACCATCTCGCATGGAAGTGGGGCAGTCAATTGGTTATTTTTACGGATATAAGACAAACGGCATTTTCCAAACCGCTAGTGAAGTGGCGGAGTCGTCTGCCCAACAGAACGCTACTCCGGGAGACTTAAAGTTCGTTGATACCAACAACGATGGCATAATTGACGCCAGCGACCGCACCAATATCGGCAGCCCGATACCTGATATAGTCATGGGTTTCAACATCGGGTTTGATTACAAGAATATAGACTTTAGCTGTTATACATTTGCCAGCGTAGGAAACGAAATCGTACGGAATTACGAACGGAACCAACCGCTCACAAACTTCACAGCTTATGCCAAAGACCGCTGGACGGGTGAAGGAAGCACAAACGTCCATCCCAAGTTAAGTACCGGGACAAATTCCAATATCCTATTTTCTGATTACTTCGTTGAAGATGGCTCATACGTTAGAGTACAAAATGTGCAACTTGGATATACGGTGGGTCAAAACTGGAAAAACATCACCAAATGCCGGATTTATGTACTGGTGGTCAACCCTGTAACATTGACAAAATATACGGGTTATGACCCATCGGCATCTTCTGGTGCACCCATTGGTGGTGGTATTGACCAAGGGTTTTACCCGTTGCCGCGTACTTATCAACTTGGACTTAACCTGAACTTCTAAAAATAAATCATGAATACGATTATAAAATCCATCCTACTGACCTTGGTTGTTTTGCTGCCAACTTCGTGTAGTGATTCGTTCGTGGAGGTAAAACCCAACGACCAAAACTCAGAAGACTATTTCAATACAGCCGAAGAGTTTGACTTGGCGGTAGTATCAGCGTATGACTTACTTCAAAGTACTTATATCAACGTGATGCTCGGAGAAATTGCCTCCGATAATACATTGGCTGGTGGAGAAAGCTCCAACGATGCACCTGGAATACAAGAAATAGACGACATGCGGCACACCCCACTCAATGCTCAATTACGAGATATTTGGGGATGGATGTTTGCGGGCGTAAACCGAGCAAATTACGTCATGGAGTTTCAAAATAAAATTGACTTCACTGGTAAGAACGTACTCTTGGCGGAAGCTCGGTTCCTGCGGGCTTACTATTACTTTGAACTAGTTAAGTTTTTTGGTGATGTGCCACTAACGGTAGATAAAAGATTTCTTTTTGGAGATCAGTTTACGGTGGGCAGAACTCCAAAAGCCGAAGTATATGCCCAGATAGAACAAGATTTGATTTACGCCTCGGCAAATCTACCCGCTGTGGGCAAACAAACTGGCAGAGCTACTAAAGGTGCGGCCCAAGCATTACTGGGGAAAGCATACTTATTCCAAAATAAATATGCTGAGGCTGCCGAAGTACTGGAGCAACTAATTACTTCGGGACCGTACAGGTTAGTAACTGACTACGATAATATGTTTGAAAGCGTTGGTGAAAACAACGCAGAATCTGTGTTTGAAGTGCAATACTCTGATAAGGAAGGTGCGGGGTTCGGTTGCCTTCAGTGCAGCGAAGGAAATGTTGCGGTTGGCTTCAACGGAATTCGAAACTACAACGGTCCGAAATACGATTCAGGGTTTAGTTTTAACGTTCCTACCAGCGGTTTGGCAAACGCCTTCGAGCCGGGTGATATTAGAAAAAGGGTTGCCATCTTGGACATTGAAGCGTGGGCAGCAAGTACGGGGGCAACTTTTGTGAAAGGTTACGAGCATACCGGATATTATAATAATAAATACATTGCCAGGCAGGGGGATCTCAATACCGGAGATGCTAACCTGACGAACCCTAATAACTACCGGGCAATCAGATTTGCTGATGTGCTTTTGATGGCAGCTGAAGCAAACAATAAGAAAAGCTCGGCCGACGCTATTAAATCTCAGGCATACTTGAACCGCGTTCGGAACAGGGCGGGATTATCAAACACCACCCTAACGGGTGATGCCCTTACCAATGCTATTTACAGAGAAAGAAGAGTAGAGTTGGCGGGTGAAGGACACCGTTTCTTCGATTTGGTGAGAACAAGTAAAGCACAAGAAAGCATCCCAAATTTTACCGTAGGAAAGCACGAAGTTTTCCCCATCCCTGCGATAGAAATCCAACTGGCGGGAAACCGTTGGACACAAAACCCAAACTATTAATTGACAATAAACTATAATACACAAATGAAGTTTTACAAAATTATTTTCAGCGTTTTAATTACCGTAATGGTGGCATGGTCTTGTACTGAAGATGCCGTTGTAGTTCCCGAAATCGCCGCTCCGAGTAGTGTAAAAGCCAATTTAACGATTGCTACTGATGGTTCTGGAATAGTAAAAGGAACACCAACCGCCGATGGGGCCAATACATTTGAGATTCTTTTCGGTGATGTGACTGGAGAAACCCCAACTGTGCTTGAAGCAGGAAAATCATTTGAGCATATTTACCAACCGGGAGACTACTCTCTGAAAATCACGGGGATTGGCATGACGGGTTTGAGAACCCAAGCCACGGAAGCTATCAAGATGGTGGCGGTTGCTAAACCGCTCAACTTGCCGATTGATTTTGAAAGTGCACAAGTTGCTTTCACATTTACCGATTTTGGCGGAGCCACAAGCAGCGTAGTGGATAACCCGAAAAAAGCAGGGATTAACTCAAGTAATAAAGTTGCCACAAGTAACAAGTCTACTGGTTCAGAAGTATTTGCCGGAAGTTTCCTTACACTCGAACAGCCAATTGACTTTAGCAGCAAAAAAGGGTTCAAAATGATGGTTTGGTCGCCTAAACCCGGAATAATCGTGAAGCTAAAAGTTGAAAATCTGACCGATGGTAACATAGGGAAAGAAGTAGATGTAACAACCACTAAAACCAATGAGTGGGAAGAATTATCTTACGGATTTGCCGACGTTGATATTTCGAAAACATACCAAAAGGTAGTTGTATTTTTTGACTTCGGAGTTGTCGGACAAAATACAGACTTCTACTTTGATAACATCGTTCAGATTGAACCACCAGTAGTAGTAACGCCGGTGGCGGCTCCAACAACCTTGGCACCTAAACCAACTTTGGCGGCGGTAAGTGTAATTTCCCTTTTCTCAGACGCATATACTGGTGTAACGGTAGATACCTGGCGTACTGAGTGGTCAGTTGCCGACTACACAGAGGTTACAATTAATGGCGAGAAAGTTAAGAAATACTCTAAGTTAAACTTTGTGGGCATTGAAACCGTAAAAAATACGATTAACGCCTCGGCGATGACACATTTTCACACCGATTTTTGGACGGGAGATGCCACAGAATTCAAAATTAAGTTAGTTGATTTTGGAGCAAATGGTATTTTTGATGGTGGCGGAGATGACGTAGAACACGAACTCGTATTTAGTAATATTGAGAAGAACAAATGGGTAAGCCTTGATTTACCTTTGTCGGACTTTACAGGGCTGACAACTCGGAGCCATATTGCACAATTTATCTATGCGGCTGCTCCGTCTGGCTCGAATACCGTCTTCATCGACAATGTTTATTTTCATAAATAAAAAATAATGAATAAATTAATAGTGCTATGTAGCCTTTTCATCTTCTTGGTCTCCTGCCAAGAAGATGAAAAATTTATCGACAAGATAAATGTGCCCAGTAACCTGAAACTGGTAAGTACCGTTGCTGCCGACGGAAGCGGGCAAGTAAATTTCGAAGCATCCGCTTCGGATGTGCTCAATTATCATTTCTACTTTGGTAATTCCGACACCGAAGAGGCAGTCGTGTCGCAATCAGGTAGAATAAGCTATACATATCGCAAAACGGGTGTAAATAATTACAAAGTAAAAGTAATTGCCTACGGTATCGGCGGCGTAGAGAGTATCGCCTTCGAGGAAATCGAGGTACGGGTTGACTTTAAAGTTTCACCTAGTATTATTAAGTTCCTTACCAATAACTCTTCAAAGAATTGGTACTGGAAAAAACAAGTACTGGGGCATTTGGGCGTAGGTCCGTTGACCGATAATAATGGTAATACATCGTCAACTCCTTCATTCTATACAGCCGCACCAAACGAAAAGCAAAATGAGGGTTGCTTGTACGATGACGTAATAACTTTTACGGATAAAGGGAATGGGCTTTATGGTTTCAGGCTTCAAAATAACGGAAATACATTTTTCCATAACGAAGAGATTTTGGATGCGTTAGGCGTACCGAACCCAGGACAAGATGCTTGCTACGACTTCGATGCCGGAGCAGAGCGAGAAGTTACGTTAAGTCCGACCAGTTCTGGTGTCAACCCAAGTACTGGGATAGGCATGGAGTTGGGCAACAAAGGTTTTATGAGTTACTTCTTGAATAGTTCTATTTATGAAATCATGAGTATTACCGACGAAGAACTCGTTGTTCGCGTGATTCAGGACATAAATGGTAATAAGTTGGCGTGGTATCAAATATTCACGTCTGTTCAGGAATCCCTACCAACTGTCACTGTAGATCCAAACTATACTAATCTTGTTTGGGCTGACGAATTTACCGAAAACTCGCTTGCAAAGTGGAATTTTGATACGGGCAGTGGCGGCTGGGGAAATCAAGAATTACAGTACTATACAGACAGGGCGGATAATGCCTTTGTAGCGGGCGGTTTTCTGAATATCAAAGCCAAAAAAGAAGCTTTCGGCGGTGCTGAATACACGTCTGCTCGCTTAAAAACGCAAGGTAAATTTGATTTTACATACGGAAAGATTGAAATGCGGGCAAAGCTTCCCGAAGGAAAAGGTACGTGGCCCGCATTTTGGACACTGGGAAGTAACTTTCCAGCTGTGGGCTGGCCCACTTGCGGAGAGATTGATATTATGGAACACGTTGGTAATGATCAAAATACAATCCATAATACTCTACACACGCTGTCTAGTTCGGGAAACAGCATAAATACTTTTAAGAAGAAAATTGAAGGTGTAAGCTCACAGTTTCACGTTTACGCTGCCATTTGGTCTGAAAACCAGATAAGCTTCTACATTGATGGTGACCGGATTTATACCTATAAGCCAGTAATAAAGAATGCGAATACTTGGCCGTATGTTCAAGACCAGTTTATTATACTAAATTGTGCGATGGGTGGTACTTTCGGAGGAGCTATTGACCCTACTTTCAAGGAGCCGGTGTATCAAATAGACTACGTGAGAGTCTATAAATAAGCAACTATTACTCTATAGGAAAAGGTAACTCAAAGATTTGAGGTGCCTTTTCCTATTCCAAAACATCACCAATAAATGCTAAAAAGGGAGCTTTCCAATCTGCTTCCTGGTCTTTATATTGATGATAGTCACCTTTTATAAAGCTCCATAAAGCGGGAAAGAATCGAAGTAAACGATTTTTATGTAACTGGCTTCGCATAGTTAGAAAATCCAGTTTGTTCTTCAGAGGTTCTAATCCCTTATTCTTCTCAACACTAGACAAGCGAAGGTATAACTTTTGAAGTCCTTCTCGCTCTCCGATTATGGGTGCCAGTTTGTGAATACGAGGTCGGAGAAACCTTTCCATTAGACCTACTTCGGGCGGCATAACTCTCGGACGAGAACCTACTTGTTGAGTGGCGTGCTGACGATAAAGTATGAGGTCAACATCAAGCGGCATAATACTGTGCCGCACGGTGGCAACCCAAGCCAGCCACGTATCGTGAATAGTTTCGGGAATATCTGTTGGAAAGGGCATGCTAATATCAGAGAGATTACTTCTGAAAGCAGTAGTACAACCCGTAACCCGGTTTCCGCCAAGCATAATGTCTATGGCTCTTCCTTTCTTCCATTTCTCTTGCTGAAATTCTCCAAAACGTACCACATCCCACTGGGTATGATTCAGGTCATTTAGTTTTTCGTCAACAAGTTTAGCGTTGGAAAAAACCATTTCAACCGCAGGGTTTTGGTTCAGGTAAGTAGCCAGTACTTTAACTTTTTCGGGAAGCCAGACGTCATCTTGATCGCACAAAAAAATGTAGCTTCCTGAACAATTTTTGATTGCTTTTTCGAAGTTTTTAGTCGTTCCTAACGACTTCTCGTTTCTGTGAATAAATACTTTAAAAAGGACATTCTTTTGAAAGTTTTCGAGTATTTTGAGCGTGCCGTCGGTGGAACCATCGTCGCAGATTACAAGTTCATTTGGCAGACAAGTTTGAGTGAGCAAACTGTTGAGTTGTTCTACTAAGTAACGTTCGCCGTTATAAGTACACATCGCTATCGAAACCGTAGGTTTATCCATGCAATTCTCTGATTAGTTTTCGGGAAATTCGTAAAGCGTATTCACGCAAAATGCCCCATTTCATATAACTTTTTTGAGTAATTAGGGCATTTCCCAATTGACGGAACGTTTCAAAATTATTCTTTAATAATCCTTGGTGATACGCCTCAAAAACGGGTCTCAATTCAGGGCGAGTAGTAAGGTCAAAGCGGTCAGTATGAACAGATATTTTATCGGAAGTATCCAGCTTATAGCCGCTGTAATGAAAGAAAATTAGCGGGTATTTTTCATTGACAATAAGTTTCCCGTTGACCTTCTTAAGGTGCCTTTCGTGCAAATTCCAGTAGCCAACATTTAAGCCCAAGTCTTTATGAATAAGTACTTTGTCAAAGAATAATGGAACAAAGTTGAGCCATAATTGATCAACAAACATACCATCCATAAAGTTGACTGATCCATATTCGCTTAACCGCTGTTGCCACCATTTCAGAAAGTCATTTCCAGAAATAGATCGTTTCACCGCGAAGAAACCAGAATTATATAATCCGGCATTGTTGAATGATACTTCTTTAGGATACAGACCATCTTCGGGGAAAGGCTGAAAGGCGTGCGGGGTTAATATAATATTATGCGTATCGAGTTCAGAAACGACGCAATCAAAAGAGTCAAAAATCAGAATATCCGTATCGATGTATATCAGTTTTTGCAGATCGGCGTGGCGGTTAAACAGCAATTCCGCTAGGTAAGGTCTTATCAGACCACACATTTCAAAAACATCGTATTTCTGAATGAGTTTTTTGAGGTTTGGAATACCAACTTCCTCAATTTCAATTAGTTCATAATCGGCAAACTGAGACGCATCGATTCGTCCAGCAATACGGTCAACCACCCCAATCTTTAATTGGTAACCAGGGTTATGTTTCACAAACGAATCCGCCATGGTTTTTGCCTGACCCAGATGTGATACTGAACAGACCGTAAAGGCTAACTTCATGTATTTATAAGAGGAATTTCATTAAACGGTCCGCAAATATACGGATTAACCGAGGAATCTATCACGTAATTCGGGCGTAGGAAGTCGGCAACTGTCTCGTTTTCCAAAAATGTGGTAACGATTTCGGGCGATAAGTCCGTAAGTGCCATCTAAAATGAAATTGGGTAGAACCTTGAAAATCCGTAACCAACGCCAATTTGGCAGCCGTTCGATTACTTTGAAAATCGCCGATGATTTAGTGAATAGCTCCTCATTTTCTAAAACAATAACGGATTGATAATCATCAGTCGGTAAGTTGTTTTTTAGCAAGATACTTTCTCCAAAACTCGATTGTAAAGAAGCGAACTTGAATTGTTTGTTTGCATCTCGGTCAATTAAAAAATTGATGAAGCCATTGCACAAATTACAAACGCCATCGAATAAAATAATAATTGGTTTTTGGTCAAGCATTAGTATTTTCTTTTTTGAAGAAACGTTTGTATTGAATAACCGATTCTGCTGGAACTGGCCAGTTTTCTAACGCCGCTAAATGAGCTACTTGTTGCGTATAAAGAAACGTACTTGGTAGTATTTCTTCGTTTTCAATTAGTTTTTTCACTCCAAACGGATTAGCCTCTTTCAGGTCGCTTTCATTTTTGTAAATCAACGCCCGGTTGAAGAAATCAACGCTCAGGTGATTGCCCAACTCTTTTAGCCAACGCGTAGATGCATCTATTGAACAACCGCTGGCAACGTTGTGAGACTCATCAGCGGCGATAATAACAAATCGTTTTTCGATAACTTTGAAAGATGCTTTCAAAGGTGCTCCGTGAGCTGCCCACTGATTTGTTGACTTAGTCAAATAATCCGAAATGACTTCGGAATCATTTTCTGTCAAAAAACGATTGGCTTGATAAATCCAAACGCGGGCAGAATCAGGTAATTCATTAAATAAAACGTGCATAACTTATAAATTGAAAGTTGAGAATTGGCCTTGCCAAATTCTAATTACGTAAATAATATTTATGAGTATGGGTAACTAACGAATTCTGTCGAAGAATCGGTCAGTTTTCCGTCAGAAAGAACTCTTTTCGGGTCTAACTGTTCTATTTGTTCAAAATCTTACAATCTTTACCGTTTCAAAAAGCTATTTCCTTACAACCTGATGACTTCACTACAACCTTTTCTTGCTGCCATTCAATCTGAAATCGATAAAACCGTTTACGGTGAAAGCCCCAAAGAGTTGTACGAGCCGATTGATTATATCATGGAGCTAGGAGGAAAACGGATGCGACCGGCCTTGACTTTGATTGCCGTAAACCTTTTCTCAGACAATTGGCAAAATGCTCTGAAGCCTGCCGTTGCGGTGGAAGTTTTTCACAACTTCACATTAATGCACGACGATATCATGGACGCCGCTCCGCTTCGTCGTGGACAAGCTACCGTTCACGAAAAATGGGGCGATGATGTGGCAATCTTGTCGGGTGATGTAATGCTCGTGGCGGCATACGAATTACTAACTACCGTTGATGATAAATACTTCAAACGAGTAGTAAAACGATTTAACCGCACCGCTGCTGAAGTTTGCGAAGGGCAACAGTTTGATATGAATTTCGCCACGCGGGATGATGTAACGGAGGAAGAATACTTGAATATGATTCGTTTGAAAACGTCAGTCCTGTTAGGCTTTGCGTTAGAATTAGGTGGAATTATCAGCGATGCTGACGATAAAACTATTGGGTTACTTTATGAAACGGGCGTAAATATGGGATTGGGCTTCCAACTAAAAGATGACCTGCTTGATGTGTACGGTGACCCCGAAAAATTCGGAAAACAAGTGGGGGGTGATATTATCGAAAATAAGAAAACGTGGTTACTCCTGAAAGCATTAGAGAAATCAAAATCTTCAAGCCCCGAACTTTACAAAGAACTTCAAAGTTGGATTTCTACTACTGGTAAAGACGCGGAGAAAGTAGCGGCTGTTACTGAGATTTACAATAAACTGGGAATCAAAACTGCCGCTGAGAACGTAGTAAATATGTATTTTGAGAAAGGCTTGCGTGCTCTCAAATCCATCGAGGTCGGAGACGAACGTAAGCTTCCGCTCAAAGAATTTGCGGCGTATTTAATGGCAAGAGAAAGTTAATTTAACGAAAAAGCCGGAACCTGAATGCTCGCTACGTTGTGAAACATTAATTCAGCAATATCGTAAGGCATGTAATCTATTAACGGAAATGTGTTAATAATATTAACGACTTCGTAACGGCTGTCGGCGTTTATCATACACCAAAGGCGGTCTCGGTTCATCGATAAAGAATAAGAATGTATTTTCTGCTCCGCTAATAACTCGTTAATCATCTGACGCTGTTCAGGAATTCGTTCGATGAAATCAGTGGTGAACGGAATGGGTAATTCAAAAGTTACCATGTATTGATTCATAAGACATTGTTGACTTGTAGGATTTAGCATGTCAGAATTACATTAATTCTAACTATTAATTAATAGTTAAACACTTTAAAGCAAAAAACCGTTTACCTTTGCATTGAAATCTCAAAAGGGGTGCCCCAAACAATCGGGCTGAGATCATACCCAACGAACCTGATGCGGTTAGTACCGTCGAAGGGATTTTGAGAGGCGAGCCTGTGCACGGGCTCTCTTCCGTTCGTTAGTAAAACTAAATCGTAAATCCATACGACGGCGTTTTGCTCCTTTAGCTGCTTCGTAGTAATTTTCAAATTATTATGAAATTAAATGTTATATGTCAGATGTCAGTCCCGATAACTATCGGACGACGTCAGGTTTCTATTAAGAAACCATTCTCCATTCTCCATTCTTCACTTTTCGTTGCTTTAACACTACTATTAACGGTTAATTGCTCTTCATTAATTGCCCAAACTCCTGATTCTCTGAAAATCAATAGGTTAAACGAAGTTGTGGTGAAAGCAACCCGTGCTACTAACGAAACGGGGATGGCATTTACGAACTTGTACAAACAGGAAATTCAGAAACAAAACCTTGGGCAGGACATTCCGTTTCTGTTGAATCAGACGCCATCTGTAGTCGTAAATTCAGACGCTGGAGCGGGAATCGGTTACACTGGAATACGGATTCGAGGAACAGATGCTACACGTATAAACGTGACGCTTAACGGAGTTCCGTACAACGATTCAGAGTCTCAGGGAGTCTTTTGGGTGAACTTACCCGATTTCTCATCGAGTGTGCAGAGTATGCAAATTCAACGCGGCGTAGGAACTTCCACTAACGGAGCGGGAGCTTTTGGAGCAACTATCAACGTAAATACGTTGGGTTTTGAACGCGAACCGTACGGCGAAACGAACGTATCCGTAGGTTCATTTAATACGCTGAAAACAAACGTATTAGCAAGTACGGGTTTGATAAATAACCATTTTGTGGTAGACGCTCGGTTGTCCCGCATTACCTCTGATGGTTTTATTGACCGTTCGGCTTCTAACCTGAAATCTTTTTATGTATCGGGCGGATATTATGGCGACAAAAGCTTCGTACGATTCAACGTTTTTTCGGGCCAAGAAGTAACCCAACAAGCGTGGGAAGGTGTACCGCAAAGCGTAGCCACTGGCGATTTAGTGGGTGTGAATGCTTACGTAGATCGCAACTTTTTAGGCGAAGAATACAAGCAAAACCTTCTTGATCGGGGACGTAAGTTCAATCCTTACAACTACGATAACCAAGTCGATAATTATCAGCAAGATCACTATCAGTTAATTTCATCGTTCCAGTTAAGTGATAAGTGGCGTTTTAGCCCGACACTACACTATACTTATGGACGGGGCTATTTTGAGCAATTTCGCGAAGGAAATAAATTTAGTGATTATGGACTACCCAACGTTGAAATTGGTGGCAGTACCATTACTCGTACTGATTTAGTTCGAAGAAAATGGCTGGATAATCACTTTTATGGTGCCGTTTGGTCGTTAGATTATACCGGAACGGGTAAGTTAAACGCCAATATTGGTGGAGGGGTAAGCCGTTACGAAGGTGACCACTACGGAGAGATTATTTGGTCGCAGTTTGCTCCTAATAATGAGGTTCGCCCCCGTTGGTACGAAAACCTTGGTACGAAAAACGATTTTAATATTTACGGAAAGGCATTTTACCAATTTACTAAAGGCTTTAACACTTATTTAGACTTACAATACCGTACCGTTGATTTAAGAGCAAACGGCGTATTGGATAACCTTGAGCGAGTTGACTACGGGAAACGCTTTAACTTCTTCAATCCAAAAGTTGGGGTGAATTACGTAGTAAACGAAAGTTCTTCGATGTACGCTTCTTACGCTGTCGGAAATAAAGAGCCGAGTCGTCAGGATTTAGTAGATAACGCCCCGAATCTACCTAATGCTGAAAACTTGCAGGATGTAGAAATTGGCTACCGGGTGAATAGCGGCACGTTTAACGCAACGGCGAACTTTTACTATATGTACTACCGCGATCAGTTAGTATTATCTGGTGCTGTGAACGGAGTAGGAGAAGCAATTCGAGTAAACGTACCGAACAGTTACCGGGCGGGTATAGAACTACAAGCCGACTGGCGTTTTGCCGATAAGTGGCTTTTAGCGGCAAACGCTACGTTTAGCCGTAATAAGGTTCAGGAATTTACAGAAACAATTTTGGCGTCTGACGGTACCCCTAATCAGGTAACCACGTTTACCGATACGGATATTTCCTTTTCCCCAAATGTAGTCGCGGGAAGTCAGTTGAGTTTTATGCCCGTCAGAGGTTTAGAATTAACGTGGCTCTCAAAATACGTAAGTGATCAGTATTTGGATAATACCTCTGATGAAAACCGAAAGCTCGACGCGTTTTTCGTGAACGACCTACGTTTGGGTTATACGCTGAAACCAAAATTTATGAAAGAGATTAACTTTAGTCTTTTAGTAAATAATATTTTCAATCAAGAGTATGAGCCGAACGGATATACTTATAGTTATATTTTTGGTGATGTAATTACCGAGAATTTCGTCTACCCACAAGCTGGAACAAACTTCTTAGCAGCGGTTAGGTTGCGGTTTTAACGAATGATATAAAAAGAAAAAGGAGAGTTTGATATTTCGTTACTAACTTGAGTATGATTCACTCCCTACTCAAAATGAAATGCTCTTCCTTTTTCTTTTTTCTTTGCTTCGCAATCGGTTGTAAAACAACTCAAACCACAGTTAACGACCCTCTTTTGAAGGAAGTGGAGAATTACTTATCGATTAACTTAGTTGAGTTGAAACAAAGAGGTGCCATGCCTAAAACGGGAGTTTCTATTTCAGAAAGTGACCCCGTTTATCACAAAAACAAACGCTTTAATGCTTTTTCGTTAAAACCATTTCTACGGAGTTACTGGGATTTCGATGAAATGGTGGTGAAGGATATGAAGATTGTTTTTGAATGCGAAGATGGTTATAAACCAGAAATGCCGCTTTCAAAATTTCTTTCTGTGAATTCTTACTTGGCAATCAGCGACGTTGATGCTCCCGACGGGAGAACTTGGGAACAAGTCATGAAAAACGGCAACGAAATGATTATTGCACCCTTCTTTTTATTCTACGATAATGAAGTGGATTCCGGTGACAACTTGTTCAAGCGTCCGTATAATTTGGTAAAAATCCACTTAGAACCCGTTTCTTCAAACGAACTTTTGTTTCCTACCGATACAACAGTACTAGTAGGTTATAACCTATTCAATACCCATTGTAAAACGTGCCATTCCATTAATGGAATTGGTGGAATGATGGGCCCGGAGTTGAATTCACCCAAAAGCGTTACCGAATACTGGAAAACGGATGATTTAGTAGCTTTTATCGTGAATCCGTCGGCTTATCGTAATAGAGTAAAGATGCCAGTTTTAGGAATTACAACGTCACAATCTCAAGAAATTGTGACGTATTTAGCGTATGTAAGAGAGCGGAAGTAAAACTACTTACCTCACCTCCACTACTTTCTCACCTTTTTCTATCAATCTTCCAATTGGTTGAATAAAATCTCTCAAACCGTTTGCTTTAAAAGCTTCCACTACTTCATTTACTTGTTCCTTTTTTACGGCTACGAGTAAACCGCCGCTTGTCTGCGGATCGGCGAGAATATTGCGTTGCAAATCTGAGATCTTTCCGATCTTATGTCCGTAGCTGTCCCAATTGCGGTTTGTTCCGCCTGGTACGGCTCCTTCTTTGATATAGTCGATAATTGATGGGGTAATCAACGGTACACTTTCTATATCAACTATTGCACTCAGGTTGCTACCTTCCGCCATTTCTGTCAAGTGTCCTAATAAACCAAAGCCAGTTACGTCAGTCATGGCAGTCACGGCATCCATTTTACCCAAAACTTCACCAATCTTATTGAGTTCCATCATCTGATTTGCAGCGAGGTTTTTGTGTTCTGGCTTTAACAATGATTTCTTTTCGGCGGTGGTTAAGATACCTACGCCAATCGGTTTTGTCAAAAATAGTACATTTCCTGCTTCGGCTTTATCGTTTTGTTTGACGTTTTCAATATTAACAATACCATTTACGGCCAAACCAAAAATGGGCTCGGGGGAATCAATACTGTGCCCACCGCCCAATGATATTCCTGCTTCTTTGCAAATACTTCTACTTCCGTCAATAACGCGTTGAGCCACTTCGGGGGCGAGTTTATCAATTGGCCAACCCAAAATAGCGATTGCCAATACGGGTTTTCCGCCCATGGCGTAAACGTCGCTGATAGCATTAGCGGAGGCAATTCGTCCGAAATTATACGGGTCATCCACGATGGGCATGAAAAAATCTGTGGTGGAAATCAACGCCGTTCCGTTTCCTAAATCCAACACGGCGGCATCGTCCTTACTGCTATTTCCAACGAGTAATTTGTCGTTATCGGGCATAGTAAAGTTGCCTTTCAAGATTACGTCGAGGACTTGCGGGGAAATTTTGCATCCGCATCCGGCTCCGTGTGAATATTGCGTTAGTTTGATGTCGTTCATAACCAGGTTTTGACTGTTAGCTGTCGGCTATCAGTTTTATCAATTTAATTTTATTTAGTTTAATATCGGTATTTTCTGCTTCAATTTCCACCACTGACTTTTTTGCTTTCAGACCTTTAAAATACCAGCGGTCATAGTACGTGAGCAAAATTCGGAAGCAAGATTTAAAATCGTCATTCTCTAAGTAGATAAGGGCGTTCTTTGTTTCCATTCCGCCCAATCTTTTCTTTATTCTTTCAATGGCATTCGCCAGTTTATCTTTCGGAAATTCTCCGTAAATCGGTATTAAATAATCGAGCCGTTCCTCAAATGGAATGTCGAAAAAATACACGATACTATCTTTCATTGTTTCCCACAACGCATTCGGGATTTGCATATCCCCAACGCGTTGACTTTCATCTTCGAGAAAGATAAACTCGGCGTTTTTGTGTCTGTGAAGTTGCGTTGCGAGTATGTTCTCAAACATCTCTTGACTTGGCTGCGGAGGCTGGTTTATACCACCCAATGCCGAACCCCGATGATGAGCAATTCCTTCTAAATCTACGATGGCGTGATTATCATTTGCTAAATCGAGTAATAAGTCGGTTTTTGCACTTCCGGTGTAACCGCCTATTATTTTGAAGTTGTAATCTTTCTCAAATTGTTCGAGAATCCAGCTTCTGTAAGCTTTATAGCCACCTTCAAGCAGCGTAACTTTGAAGCCGTAAAGGTCTAAAAGCCAGGCAACTGCCTCGCTCCGCATTCCTCCCCGCCAACAGTTAATAAGCACTTCACCTGATTTGCCATCAGTCAATTTTTCTACTTCTTCCACAATGCTCCGCATGTTTGGACCGAAGTAATCTAATCCAATTTTTATCGCTGTTTCACGATCTTCTTGCTTATACGCCGTTCCTACAACTTTTCGTTGTTCGTTGGTAAATAGAGGCAAGCTATACGCTCCTGGAATATGAGCCTGCTCAAATTCGCCGGGACTACGTACGTCGAGAACCGGAACGGTTTCTGCTAACTTCAAAAAGCTGTGAATATCGGTTTTTTGTATGGGCATATCGGGCTGTTAGCCGTCAGCTTTGAGCCGTTAGCTTATTGTTTTTGTTGAAGTTAAATGGACAGACTACTTTGGGCTAACAAATTATTTTCTGCTTTTGTCTTTAATCTTTTCTTCTTTTTCCATAATCTGCTTCCATAATCGTAAATTTGCCCCATGGCAAACGAAATCAAAGACTTATCTGAAATCCTGAGTAAGTTAGGAATCACTCACCTTAATAAAATGCAGGTGTCGGCAACGTCCGTTATTCCGGAAAGCTCCGAGATAATGCTACTTTCTCCTACTGGTTCGGGTAAAACGCTGGCGTTTTTATTACCTGTTATCGAAGCGTTGAATCCTGAAATTACAGACATTCAAACGCTTATTATCGTGCCATCCCGTGAATTGGCGATTCAAATTGAACAAGTTGCCCGCGAAATGGGAACGGGTTATAAAGTGAATGCATTTTATGGCGGACGCTCGTTTAATAAAGACCGCATTGACTTAAAACATCCACCCGCTATTCTCATCGGAACGCCGGGGCGAGTTGCGGATCACCTTCGTCGAACTACCTTTTCCACGGGAAAGATCAACACGCTGATTCTGGATGAATTTGACAAGTCGCTTGAAATCGGGTTTGAATCCGATATGCAGGAAATTGTGAACGCTTTGAAATCGGTTGATAAAAAGATTCTAACGTCTGCTACGTTTGGCGTGGAAGTGCCTGAATTTATGGGAATGAAGAACTTAAAGCTTCTTGATTTTTTGGGTGAAGGCGAGTCTTTCCTCGAAACAAAGCTCATTCAATCTCCCGATAAAGACAAAATAAGTACGCTCATTGATTTACTGAAAGGCGTTGCCGGAGAGCCGGGAATTATCTTTTGTAATTATAAAGATACCATTCGTTTTATTAGTGACGTTTTGTACGAAAACGATATTCCGCACGGCTGTTTCTTCGGCGGAATGGAACAGAAAGACCGTGAACGGGCTTTGATAAAGTTCCGAAATGGTACCGAACAACTCATTATTGCTACAGATTTGGCGGCTCGTGGACTGGATATTCCCGAAATTAAGTTTATTATTCATTACCAATTACCACCGCACGAAGAAGAATTTACGCACCGTAACGGTCGAACGGCGAGGATGAATAAAGAAGGTACGGCGTACATTCTGAACTGGAAAGAAGCCCGACTTCCAGCATATTTAAAGAATGTTTACGAGTCAGAAATTCCCGAAGAAAAAGCCGTTGAAACTTCCGACTGGACAACCGTTTTTGTTTCGGGCGGCAGAGGGGATAAGATTTCAAAAGGAGATATTGTTGGCTTCTTTATTAAATCGGGTGGTTTGGAAAAAGACGAACTTGGTAATATTGAGCTAAAGCAGGATTGTGCATTTGTTGCTGTAAAAACCACGAAAGCAACGCAGTTAATTTCTAAGCTGAATAATACGAAGTTGAAAACAAAGAAGGTGCGGTTGAACGAGGTTTGAAGTAAGTGTAAGTACGATTTACGAGAATTAAATAATTGCTAACCAGTTAATTACACTATTTATAAGTATATCTTAATTTAGCCTCAGCACTTAAGAGTATGTTTTGGATTTATAGTTTATTGACAATAAAGGAGATAAAGGCTATTTGTAACATCGCTTCTGCCGATAATATTGTTTTTTCTACATCCCGGAACAACCTTCGCCTGAAATTGAGC